>JACKZZ010013460.1_pt1 | contig 50784 bp, 42 predicted proteins | sample 8027871 | NCBI WGS metagenome assembly JACKZZ01 (sample SAMN15724774, study PRJNA655200) | protist metagenome | isolation source: fluorescence activated cell sorting (FACS) single amplified genomes of... | place: USA: West Boothbay Harbor, Gulf of Maine | collected 2000-07-19
GCGTTCAGTTTCATCATCACTAAGATATCCAATTTCGATCGTATTTGTGAGTCACACGGTCCTTTGAAAGGACACAATTTAGATTAGAACCCTTCATACTTAAAATTTGAAAAGACTGTAATTCTGCCTCTTTCGCACAAATTACGTTATTCCGAACGGAATATTCTTTATAGGGTAGGAAGGCTGTAAATCCACCAATTAGTACACAAAGACCAGCTCGCTGTAATGAACGAGAGACTCGCCCTGTAATAGGACTACTTTGTTCTATACTTCATGAGAGTCAAGTTCACGTCGATAGGAGTAATTGGTTTTTCTGAACTTCATGCGGTAAAATAGAAAATGACAAAGAATGTGTACTTGAAGGTGCCTTACTTGACTTAAATTTCCCGCGTAAACCAGCTAAACCAGATTTTCCTGGTTCAAATGCAGTCTGTGCAGAGTGTTTTATCGTGTCACTTTGACCCCAAGGAAGTTCAAATGAAGCTTGAAAGCTCCGCGTTGCCTTCCCAAGGGCTGTCTTCGACTTGGTACCCCCTAAGGGGGGTTGTGTGCTATTTACAATTGTATTATTACTGCTTAATCGATTATTTAACTGGTGTCGTAATCGTGAGGCCAAAATCAAAGATTTTGAGCTGGGGGCATAGTCGAGGACTGGCTTCGCCTTGCCCCCAGCGCTAGACGTTAAACATAAAGTGTTGCTTAAATAATGTTTAAGATTATAAGGGATAATACTTTTGTCATCGAGATCAAAATAACCGATTGATGAATTAGATTGTCGTGACTTTGGATTATTTACTGTAACACCTATGATTTTTCCTTTTGTCGTTACCTTTTGGTTCATTGTTTTTTAGCCAGCCCCCCGGGGGTATTAAAGCAGCCTGGGGGGTTGCAATATACTTAGTTAAGTATGCTCCAGTACCCCCTTAGGGGGGGTTGCGTAAAATATCTTATTAGTATTACTCAATGAAAAATATTCACAAAAAAGAGGGGGTTATCAACCCCTCACCAACTCAATTTACAGTAGTTCAGTGCCTGAACTCGAAAATTCACTTAGGACATAAATCTCAAGAATGAAACCCAAATATAGCCTCATACATTTTAGGAGAACGTTCGGGAAATCATGTTTTTGATGTATCTAAACAACTTTCTTCTTTAAAGCGAGCTTTACGCGTAGTTTCACATACGGCTTCAATATGTGGTCCCAGTAGTATTTTATTCCTAGGAAAGTCTCCAGAAAAAGTCTCTAAAATACTTCGTGGGTCAAATCCCTATGAACAAATTTTAAAAAATGCAGCTACCAGTACGGGCGCCTCTTTTTTTAGTGCAGACAGTCATACTTGAGTTAATGGGTCTTTTACAAATTGAAATGAATATATTGCGCAAAATAAGTCAACTAACCAGGGGATACCAGCCACTACCCAATCAAAAGGGCAACTTTCAAAAGAAGTAGTATACTCGCCCGGTTCTGAGGAACTAGAACAACGATTAAGTAATGATGAAAAAGGACTGTCAAAGGCTTCGAATGCGCAGCATGCTCCAGTACCCCCCCGGGGGGGTTCAAACGCGGGGCCGTGTCCTACTACCACACAATTAACAAATAATCGCCTAGTATTACCAAGTCTTATCTTTGCAATTGGCCTCTCGGGCCTTGACCAACCATTACGGGAAGCCCATAAAGTAGGTATCCCTATTATTGCAATTGTTGATTCTGACTGCAATCCCCGAACGACTGATCGTTTTATCGACTATATTATTCCAGGAAACGATGATTCAGTGCGATCATATGCTTTTTTTACCTCACTAGTATGCCAGGCTATTAAAACCTCTGCCTCAAACGCGTAGCCTGCCTTGGTACCCCCTAAGGGGGGTTCGGAACCAGAGGTTTAAAGATAATCACCAATCTTGGTAATAATAGCAGCTTGTTGTAGCGGGGGCACGCCCTCCAATTAAAAATATTACCGCTCAAAGATTCTCCGGAAGGTGCGCGCTTACCAAGCCGATCCAGTACCCCCATCGGCGCAGCCTGGGGAGTTCGCCGAACGCGTAGGGTGTTTATCTTCGAGTTAGCAAAGCTGTGTTGCCTTGGTACCCCCGGCTTCGCCGGTAGGGGGTTAAGGGCTCATGGAAGCCCAAACCATAATAAATATATTTGTATTAGTTATATTAATAGGTTGCTTGCCACGCTAACGCGTTACACAAGTCGAGCGGCTGCCTTGCCGCAGGCTGTCTTTGACTTGCCAAGGGCTGCTTTCAACTTGGTCCCCCCACTTGAGGGGATCCCCACTAATAGCCGCTTGCTGCATCGAGGGTACGGCCCCCAACTTAAGTTGGTGATTATGCTCCAGTACCCCCTAAGTCGAAGACAACCACGCTACGCGGGAGGTAAGTCGAAGATATCAAACGCTACGCGTGCCTCAAATCGAAGATTTTGGCTTCGCCGGTGGGGGGTTCGGAACCAAAGGTTGTCTTCATCTTCGATATCAAAATTTAAATGGAAACGCTTTGCTATTTTGATCTCGAAGATAACTATATCGAGGTAAGGGGGGGTTAGTTTGGAAGTCAATCGAAAGAATATAACATACCCGCTACTCATAAGTAATAACCAAGTACGAAGGGCAGGAAAGTTTTCCATCCCAAATACATCAACTGATCGAAGCGATATCGTGGGAAAGCTGCTCGAACTCAAATAAAACCGAAAAGAACAAGCGTTACCTTGATACCAAACCAAATAGGTCCTGGAAGAATTCCTAAACCAAAAGGTAACATAGATAACCATCCTCCGAAGAAACAGATAGCTGTTAACGCACTCATCATAATCATGTTTGAATACTCTCCTAAGAAAAACAGAGCAAATCCCATTGCACTATACTCAGTAAAATAACCTGCTACTAATTCAGCTTCCGCCTCTGGAAGATCGAAAGGTGCTCGGTTTGTTTCTGCAAGAATACACACAAATCAAATCATAGTCGCAGGTAAAAGAGGAACACAAAATCAAACATATTTTTGTGCTAAAACAATGTCTGTAAGGTTTAAACTCCCTACCATAAGGAAAATAAGTAATAGAATGAAACCCATACCGATTTCATAAGAAATCATTTGAGCCGCTGATCGTAAGGCACCAATAAAAGAATATTTTGTGTTACTTGCTCATCCTGAACAAATAACACCATAAACTCCTAAAGAACTAACTGCAAAAAGATATAGAACACCAATGTTAATATCGGCATAAACCATACCTTCACCAAAAGGCACAGCAGCTCAAAGGCTAAGAGCCAGTAAGAAAGTTAGAATAGGAGATAAGATGAAAATACCTTTATGTGCACTTGCAGGTACGATTGATTCTTTAAGAAAAAGCTTTAAACCGTCGGCAAGAGGCTGTAATAGACCATAAGCACCTACTACATTAGGCCCCTTTCGTCGCTGCATTGATGCCATTACTTTTCGCTCAAGTAAGGTAAGATACGCTACTGATACTAATAAAGGAACTGCAATCGCAAGAAACTTTACTACACAAATTAAAATGAATACAATCGAAGATCCAAGTCCGATATCTAATGAGAATGGAAGACCGAAAATAAGTAGAAAGATGAAACCAACTACTGCAAAAGGAATCACGGGTAAAATAAATCGTTTAATTAATTCCGCAATTGCCCCTAAAAAGGCTGAAAGATACCCCTTATCAAGTACCGAAAGGTTCGTTGATGCTACTAATGATTCTCGCATAGGCTGTACCACGATTGTTGCTCCAACCGCTCCAACACCACCGAGAACCACGAGGGTAATAAAAACTGTAAGTAAGTTTAGACTCATATTTTACGCAGCGGTCATACCTCCGACGAATCCCCCCTAAGTCGAAGATATCAAAATTTAAATGTAATCAATCCCCCGTAGGGGAATTTTGATCTCGAAGACAACCCCCCAGGCTGCGCCGATGGGGGTACCAAGGCACCACGCTACGCGTTCGGCGAAGCCTGGTAAGGGGGTTAGTTATATTTATGGTTGTTTTATTTAATTATTTTTTTTGATGCTACGTTGCCTTGCCCCCCTTACCGAAGTTTGTCTTCGACTTAGGGGGTACCAAGGCAAAGCCAGTCCTCGATGCGCCGGTACCTCCTTAGGGGAGGTTATGCGTTAGGGTTAGCCGGTACAGGGATAAGTCAATACTCAATCCGTGAAACAACTGGTAGAATAATTAGGAAGAAAGCAAAGTAAAGAACTCCTGCAATCTGTGCCATAATAACATAAGGATCCTCTACGGGAGCACCTCCTAATCATGTTAGAATTAATCAATCAACTGCGAACATTCAAACAAGCACTCGGTAAAGAGGTCGGAAAGCCGAACTTTGAACCGTTGAAGCTGTAATAAATGGTAGTAGAATCAGAACTAAAATAGATGCGAAAAGTGCAAGAACTCCTAATAGCTTGTTTGGAATAGCTCGAAGGATTGCATAAGCAAATAGGAAATATCATTCAGGTACAATGTGTGCTGGAGTAACCATTGGATCAGCCTCGATATAGTTATCAGGGTGACCAAGGTAGTTTGGTGCAAAGTAAACTCAGAAAGAGAAGAACATTACAAAGACAACCGCACCAAATAAATCCTTTACTGTAAAGTAAGGGTGGAAAGGGATTTTATCTGTGTTTGAAATTGTTCCTAATGGGTTACTTGAACCTGCTTGGTGAAGTGCCGTTAGGTGAAGTGCTGTTAGAGCCGCGATTACGAATGGTAATAAGTAATGTAGGCTAAAGAATCGGTTTAATGTAGCGTTATCTACAGAAAAACCTCCTCACATTCACTCTACGATATATGGTCCTACAATAGGGAAAGCAGAGAAAAGGTTTGTAATTACGGTTGCTCCTCAAAAACTCATTTGTCCTCAAGGAAGAACATACCCAAGAAAGGCTGTTGCCATCATAGCAAGGAAAATAGCTACTCCAAGTACTCAAATAAGAATTCGAGGAGATCGGTACGATCCGTAGTAAAGTCCACGGAAAATATGAGCATATACAACAATAAAGAACATTGATGCTCCGTTTGCGTGTGTATATCGAAGAAGTCACCCGTAAGGTACATCTCGCATAATGTGCTCAACTGAAGCGAATGCATAATCTACGTGAGCCGCATAATGCATTGCAAGAAAAATTCCTGTAATTAATTGAACAACTAGACAAATTGCTGCTAAACTACCAAAGTTTCATAGGTATGAAATGTTAGAAGGAGTTGGGTAAGCAATTGCATGGTTTTCAAGAATATTCAGGAGTGGTCGTTTTAGAATACGTTTCATGTTTTTTGCTAAGGGGAACCAGGGTGCTCCAGTACCCCCTTAGGGGGGGTTCGCCGGACGCGTAGCATGATTTAAGCTTAGGCATAGTACTTTTCATACCAGAAAGTATAATAATATAGTATAATTAAATAGTAAGCTTTGAAGCAAAAAGGGGAATCGAACCCCTAACTTATAAGTATGAATCATACGCTTTGCCAATTAAGCTATTTTGCCTTCCATACACAGGCTCAAATCAACCCCCCAGGCTGCTCCAGTACCCCCATTGGCGAACCCTGGTTCCTCCCGCAAAGCGTGGCTTTACCTTTGGTATCTTTGACCCCGTCTCTCAATATATGCATTTTATATAATGTCCTGAGATGGATTTGAACCATCGACCTATTGATTTTCAATCAATCGCATCTACCGCTGAGCTATCAGGACTTTCGGACGCGCAGCGTTAAGCTTCGTTGCCTTGCCAAGGGCTGTCTTCGAGATCAAAATTCCCCTACGGGGGATTGATTACATTTAAATTTTGATATCTTCGATTTGGAACCCTCTAGGGGGATTCACTTGGGTGATTATGGTCTGATAGAAGACTCTAAGAAAGATTTTCAATCGTCTTTATGAATTGATGATTGGGGTAATCGTAAATACTCTTGTTTTAAGCTCTGGGAACTTCGAATGCAGTAAGCATGCTTATAGTGAATTTCAAAATAGTTAGAAATTTTTTGTGGATTTGCGCACTGCTTTGCTGCCTTGGTAAAGTATACTGGTTCTGTATTCATTTGGTGACTCAAAGACGACATTAGTTCATCCGCCAAACTGATTGATCCATAGCTAGTCCCTAAAGCAAATACCGTAGAAACTTCTGCAAGTTGACCAGGTATCGGAATACCAGCTGTGCCTTGGTACCCCCCAAGGGGGGTGTCACTACTAAGGTAACTAAGTCATGGAAATTTGTGCGAATTGACATTAGCTGTCTTCCGCGTAGCGTGATCTTTATCGGCAAAGCCGACCTTATTCGTCGTAGGTTTCGATCGTCAGTAAACCAGGTCACCTTCTCCTAAAAACATATTGGCAGTTGCTTCTTTAGCTCCTGAAGTAAGATGCTCTAATTTGGTTCCCTGAAGGCCGTCGGAAACCTTTGAACCTCCCTTAGGAGGTACTAAGCCACGATGCACGTTTGATTCCCCTTGAGCCCCTGTCAAGCGGTCTTTATAAGTGATGATTCCCACATGCTTATGTTTTAAAAGCTGTCGGGCATTTGCAATACTTGATGATCATTTTAACCGAAACATTTGGATGTCGAGGCGATCCTCTAACTTGAGTAAGGCATTAAGGGAAGAACTTGACGATGTCGTAGCTTCGCTATCAATAACCCCAGACATAGATTCTAAATTACTCAAACCGTAGAATTGTTTAATTCGTTGTCCAAGGCGTAACCGGTTTGCATATGTTTTATTAATCTCAGATGAAAATAGATGCTCAGAAAGAAGTGGAGCTTCGGGCGATGAAGTAGGTAGTACCGTTATTTCGCCGGGTGACGTAGACGCTAAGTTAGATAAGTGATGATAGCTTGTGGTCTTTAAAGGTAAAGCGTTAGGGGCCTTTAATGGACGCGTAGCGTTGCCTTGCCGAAGGCTGTCTTCGACTTGGTACCCCCCTTGAGGGGTTAGTTCGGTCTTCTCAAGATCTTCTAGAAGCTCAAAGATATTTTCACGCACTAATGAGTCATAAGGTCGCTTTTGATCCAAGAAAGATCAATCTTCAAAGCCTTCTGAGGCATCGCTACTAACATACTCTCGTGAGACTTTAAATGCTGCTGCCTTGGTACCCCCTAAGGGGGGTTCCACTTTAGTGACTTCGTCACTTTCGTCAGATTTTGGGGGCTGTGACCCCCCTTCACTATGAACCTGGTCTCCATGTTTATCAAAAATTACATCCTGGTTAAAAATTGTAGGCCAGGCATGGTAATTAAAATTGATGAGGCCGGTACTATCGGTCAAAGTTTGAGTTTCTTCTAAATGACTAAGCAGCTTTACTGTGAAGCTACTAGGCTCAGAAATCTCTGATTTCAAGCCACAAGACTCCACCTTTGAATGACAATTGGCTACATAGGTGTTATAGATAGATAAATTCGTTGAGCACGAGGTTAGATGAGAAGTAAGTCCAAAATCATCATAATTTTGAAATTCATCGTTTAGACTCTTAGCGGAAGAACTTAAAAGGAAACACGAGGTGTTTCATCCCCCAGCAGGTGCATGATAGTTGCGGCTTGAAATCAGAGATTTCCGACCATTTATTTTTAGGTGATGGGGCTTACCGAAGGTTGTCTTCGACTTAGACGCTGTAATCATCACTAGAGAGCTGTGCGTGGGAATTTTTGATGAAATTGATTGTTTCATAGTGCTTTTCAGCAACGGGGGCTTACCGAAGGTTGCCTTCGAGATCAAACCCCCCACCGGCGAACCCCCCCAGGCTTCGCCGATGGGGGTACTGGAGCAGCCTGGGGGTAACAAGGCAATAGCAGCTCACCAAATCAAAGATTTTCGGCCCCCCAATTTAAATTTTGATATCGAAGATGAAGACAACCTTTGGTTCCGAACCCCCCAGGCTGCGCCGATGGGGGTACCAAGGCACGCGTAGCGTTTGATATCTTCGACTTACCGAAGGTTACCAGTGGTTTGGTACGCGGGGTTCCGGAACCACAGGTTTCGACTTAACCCGGGGTACCAAGGCACCACCCCTACGCCCACCAAATTTACCGGCGAAGACACAAAACTCGAAGACTAATATAGGGGACCACTGTCTATGAGCTTAAAACAATATAATATGATCCGATTAGGCGACATTTCATTATACCAAGCGAGTACAAAACCGCTTCTACAGTCATTACAGGATATTCATGGAATTAGTAGTTCATCTGCTACTAAGTTTGTAAATTATGCAGGTCTTAATCCATCAATTCGATTGGGGTCTCTTTCTCAAATCAAGATTAAATGGATTTTACAGCTATTCCGTAATTTTATTACTGAGCATGCATTAATTATTGATTCGGAAAGTCGACAAAAAAACATCGCTGAACTTCAAACTTTACGTGAAATCAACAATCAGCGCGGCCTACGTAATGCCCAAGGTTTAACTGTACGTGGACAAAAAAGTAAGTCAAACGCACGAACTCAACGACGTCATCGAGGTCGTTAATAACACTAAAATTCTTAGTGGTGGTGCATAAGCTCCAACATGCTACACGGAAAGAACCGAGGATAATTCTCCGAATTGCCCCTGAAACTACCAGCGGGGGATGTCCCCCACAAAAAAAAGTAGTTAAATAAATTATTTTTAATTGACATAGTCACCAAGTTAGCTGGTCTCAATACTATGCCAGATACACAAATCGAAGACAGTCACGAACCCCTCAGGCTGCTCCAGTACCCTCTAAGTCAAAGACAACCACCCTACGCGTTGATTGGTAAGAGGGGGTTCGCCGATAGGGGCAGCCTGGCAAGGGCAGGACGAGATTCGAACTCGTGATAGTATGTGCTATAATTGTTTTCAAAACAACCGCCTTAAACCGCTCAGCCACCAGCCCAGTCTTTTTAAATATCTTATTCTGCTCCAGTACCCCCATCGGCGCAGCCTGGGGGGGTTCACAATGAGTCTTTTTTATAAGTGCCCCAGGCTGCTCTAGTACCCCCAGGCTTTGCCGGTGGGGGGGTTCCTGGTAGCGTTTAATTAACAACAAAAGGTGTTATCTTGTTAATTTTTTTTTATTTTGTTCCAACTACATCTTCCGATACAGTTACCTTGTTTCAGCTTTACCACAATCGCGAATCCATATCTCGGAGTTTCAATGTACAGCATCGAAAAGACGATACTGTGAATTGAATATAATTTTAACCTTTAATTGAATCCACTCTTGAGGCGTGCTGGGCAAGAAGTACACCCTACATTTTCCTATTCACCGTGGCACACTCCTCCACGATTACTTCCAAATCCAGATTCACGAAGACGAGTTGCAGTCTTCGATCCTAATTGACGAGATTGTTTCAGGATTCGCACTGAGTTTCCTCTTTGCTTCCCTTTGTCAATCCGATTGTAGCACGCTTACAGCCCTAAGCATGACGTTCATGGTGATCTGTAGTCATCCATTCCTTCCTCCGCTTTTTCCACGGCAGTATCTTTAGAGAGGGCAGGGGTGCTAAAGCACCTCTATAAAAGACTAACTCCGCTAAGTCATCTTTTCCAACTAAAGACATGGGTTGCGCTCGTTAAAGGACTTAACCTAACATTTCACAACATCGAGCTGAATACGATCATGCAAAACGTGTTATCATTTATAGGATAGCTAAGCTATCCGTAAGCAAAGAGTTTTTCTCTTGCATCAATGAAAATACAAGCCTAGGTAAGGTTTGTCGCGTAATATCAAATTAAGTTGCATGCTCCTCTGGTCGTTTGTAGAGCCGCCTATTCTATTTAGTTTTCACCCTTGCGGGTGTACTCACTAGGTGGGACGCTTCCGCGTTAGCTGAGTAAGAGTATTGAACTCTTACGAGCGTCCATCGTTTACGTCTGAGACTACCCGGGTATCTAATCCGGTTTGCTACCTCAGATTCCAGGTCTAGTGGCAGGTAATTATTAGTTGGCTGCTTTTCGCTTTCGGTGTTCCTATTGAGATGAAACGAATTACACCTCTACCCCAATAGTTCCGCTTTCAACTCTGTAATTCCTCTGTTAAGTTAGTTTTTTAAATCCTCCCTCGAGTTGAGCTCTCGGTCGACTTAAAACTTGTACTTATCACCTTATCCTGCTTTACACCCAATCATCATGAATAACCCTCGCTCCTCCCGTATTACCGCAGCTGCTGGCACGAGATTGGCTGGAGCTTCTTTTCCGAGTACCGTCATAATTCTTCCTCGGTGAAAGAGGTTTACGGTCAATTGACCTTCTTCCCTCACGCAATCTTGCTGGATCAAGCTTTCGCTCATTGTCCAATATTCCCTACTGCTGGCTAAAATAAGCCCGGACCTTGTTTCAGTTCCGGCGTGGCCATTCTCCCTCTCAGGATGACTAAGGATCTTCGGTTTGGTAAGCTATTATCCCACCAACATACCTAATCCTCAACACGCGCCTTCATAATCCTTTTTTAGTATTAAACCATTTAGGTTCTATTATGAGTAGCTTCGCATTGTTTACTCACTCGTACGCCGTATTCTTTTAAGATAAAACAATATGATTGCTCTGCTAAAATGTTACTCGACTCGCATGTATAAAGCAGATTGCTAGGGTTCATTCAGAGCCAAGATCAAACTCTAATTTTAATATCATAGATAAGTGACTTATCTTTTGACAAAAATCAACCTATATAAAAACATACTATTCTTGAAGCCACGCTAGCGTGGTACCCCTTACCGAAGGTTGTCTTCGACTTAGAGGGGGTTCAAAAATTTTGCTTTTGAGGTTGCTCTTATCCTTGATTTTATTTTTCTATCCATATATAGTCATGTGCTTGGAAATCTCTGATTTCAAGCTACATGACTTGGTACCCCCTAAGGGGGGTTACATCGATAACTGGGATACTAACAACAAAATTGACCCCGTAGGGGAATTTATGTGTCCCCGGCTTAAATAAGCTATAGGGATTGCTGTCTAACCACCCAATTACCTCAAATAGATAACACCTGTTTTTATGCTGATATAAGCCAAGTTAAAGACAACCTCCCTTACAAGGCTGCTCTAGTACCCCCATCGGCGAAGCCTGGGGGGGTTGTGAGCGATCTAAAGACCATTATAAAGTAAAGCAGTTACTGGTACGTGGATGATATCCAGTAAAACTTTAGGATACATACCAAATCAAAGAGTTAAAATGATTAGTGGAATAAATACATACGTTTCACGTCGATTTAAATCCATGCTCATTTCAAGAGGATAAATTTTTTGGTTACCAAATAGAATTCGATTCATTAATCATAATGAGTAAGCACAACCGAGAATTACTCCAGTAGTTGAAAAAACGGCTACCGTAGTATTCGCAGAATATGCTCCTAAAAGAACCATAAATTCACCAATGAACGGAGCTGTTCCAGGAAGTGAAATGTTAGCCATCATAAAGAAGAACATAATAGAACCATATACAGGCATAGTATAAACTACTCCTCCATAGTAACCGATCTCTCGTGTATGATGTCGATCATAGATAAATCCGATAAGTAAGAAAAGCGAAGCTGCAACAATACCGTGACTAACCATAATCATAATTGCTCCTTCAACACCTTGTTGGTTAAAAGTGAAAAGTCCTAGCGTTACAAACCCCATATGGTTTACAGAACTATAGGCAATTACACGCTTTAAATCCGTTTGTTGTAAAGTTGTTAGAGATGTGTATACAATGGCAATAACACTTAATAGGAAGACAAGGGGTGTAAAGTAGGCATTTGCTTCTGGAAATCATGGAAGGCTGATTCGTAAAAAACCATAACCACCAAGCTTTAGTAGGATTCCTGCTAAAATTACAGAACCAGCTGTTGGCGCTTCTACGTGGGCTTTTGGAAGCCACAAGTGTACTGGTACCATTGGAATTTTTACCGCAAATGAAATAAAGAAAGCAAGTCACATTAAAATCTGGCGCCGTTCACTAAATTCCATTGTATTTAGTACTAAAAAATCTGTAGTACCCGCTTGAGAATAAATTGCAAGGATGGCGATTAATCCAAAAACTCCCCCTACTACTGTGTAAAGGAATAATTGATAAGCAGCCATGATTCGCATTTTACTTGATCCTCAGACACCAACAAGAATAAACATTGGGATTAGGACAGATTCGAAAAAGATATAGAATAAGATAAGATCTAATACACTGAATACACACATCAAAAATCCCTCAAGTAACATAAATAACATGAAAAATTCTTTTTGTTGTACTTGGATACTTTCTCAACTTGCAAGTAAACATGCAGGTGTTAAGAATGCTGTAAGAACGATAAATAATAAACTAATTCCATCAATTCCAATTGAAAAATGAATGTTTCAACTTGAAGCTCATTCAATTTCTGTAATGAATTGATATTGTACAGGAGCTAGATCATTAGCAAATAGGACTCAAAGTCCTACTGAACATAAAAAAGTTAAAAGGGAAAACCCAAGGGCTACGTCGAGTGCTCGACGTGTTTCTTGAATAAAGAAAAGACTAATTACCGCAAAGAAAGGCAGTGCGATACAAGTAAGTAATAGATAAGCACCCATTTTTAGCAGCGAACCCCCCCTCCGGCGAAGCCTGGGGGTACCGGCGCAGCTGTGATCCAGCTAAAACCTTGCCTTGGTACCCCCACCGGCGAACCCCCCAGGCTTCGCCGATGGGGGTACTGGAGCAGCCTAGGGGGTTGATTCTCGCTCAAGGGAAAATAACATTGCAGCCTGTAGGCCCTTGAATAAAAATCGAACTTAATACACAAACTTATTAAATAATTTAAAATAACATAGTTCAAGATCGCCTATTTAGTGATGATTACAGGGGCTAAGGCCCCGTCACGCGCACCAGGAGCTTATCAGACTGCCTTGATGGCTTGCCAAACGCGTAGCATGGTAGGGGACTGGCCCTCATCAAAATTTGAATTTTGATCTGGTTACCGCTAAGTTATAGTTTAGCTGATTACCTCAGGGTTAGCAACTGTAACTCGCTCAGGTGTAGCTACATAAACTGTTACGTACACAATATAGAAGAAGTACAGGATACCAACGTTAGTTACCATAGATCCAAAAGAAGCTACAGAGTTTCAACCAGCATAAGCATCAGCATAATCTGGAATTCGTCGAGGCATTCCCGCCATTCCTACAAAGTGCATTGGGAAGAATGTTAGGTTTACTCCAATAAAAGTAACTCAGAAATGAATCTTTGATAATTCCTCAGGTACTTTTAGTCCAGTAAATACTGGAAGTCAGAAGTAGAATCCTGCGAAAATAGAGAATACAGCTCCAAGAGATAGAACGTAGTGGAAGTGAGCAACTACATAATAAGTATCGTGGAATGCAATATCAAGTGCAGCGTTTGAAAGAATAATTCCTGTTAGACCTCCTACAGTAAATAGGAAAATAAATCCAATTGTAAATAGCATTGCAGCGTCAACTCGAAGTACACCTCCTCAAAGAGTTGCAATTCAACTGAAAATCTTAATTCCTGTAGGAACCGCAATAATCATTGTTGCAGCAGTAAAGTATGCTCGTGTATCAACATCCATACCTACTGTGTACATATGGTGTCCTCATACAATGAATCCTAGAAGTCCGATACTACACATAGCGTAGATCATTCCAAGAGGTCCAAAAATTGGCTTTCGTCCAAGGCTAGATACAATTTGTGAAACAATTCCAAATCCTGGAAGAATAATAATGTAAACTTCAGGGTGTCCGAAAAATCAGAAAAGGTGCTGGTAAAGCACAGGATCTCCTCCCCCGGCTGGGTCAAAGAAAGTTGTGTTGAAGTTTCGATCTGTTAGTAGCATCGTAATTGCTCCTGCAAGTACAGGTACAGCTAGTAAAAGAAGTACAACAGTTACGAAAACACTTCATACAAATAGAGGCATTCGGTGAAGGCTAATTCCTGGTGCTCGCATGTTCATTACAGTTGTAATGAAGTTTACTGCTCCAAGAATTGAAGAAGCTCCTGCAACGTGAAGAGCAAAAATTGCACAATCAACCGCTCCTCCTGAATGGAAAGCAATACTTGCTAATGGAGGGTATACAGTTCATCCTGTTCCTGCTCCTAGCTCAACACATGAACTTAGTAGAAGTAGCACAAGTGCTGGTGGAAGAAGTCAGAAACTAATGTTGTTTAATCGAGGGAAAGCCATATCAGGCGCTCCGATCATTAGTGGAAGCATTCAGTTACCGAATCCTCCAATCATAATAGGCATTACCATGAAGAAAATCATAAGGAATGCGTGTGCAGTAACGATAACGTTTCATAGTTGTCCGTTTCCACAGAAAATGTTGTTTCCTGGCTGTGAAAGCTCAAGTCGCATAAGAGCTGAGAAAACTACTCCGATGATTCCTGAGAAAGCACCGAATAGTAAGTAAAGCGTACCGATATCCTTGTGGTTAGTCGAGTACACTCATCGCTCCATGAAGTAAGAAAACCCTGTAGGTGTTGCAGCGTGATCCGCAGCACTACTAAAGTTTCGTGATGTTTTTAAGTTAAAAGTCATTTTGTATTTTTATGTTCTTTTATGCTTGTGTGGGGTGGGTGTTGTAAGTCGAAGATATCAAAATTTAAATTTTGATCTCGAAGACAACCACGCTACGCGTTCGGCGAACCCCCCCTAAGTGTGTACCAGGCATTAGCATAAAAACAGGTGTTAATAAAAGAGTAAACTACTAGTAAGATTAGACAAGAATAGGTTAATATAAGAGGTGAACTAATAAAATTAAGCAATAATGGGGGTAAATTACTAGTAAGACTAATAGAATAGGTAGTAATAGGTTAATATAGGGGGTGTAAACTAATAATAGAAGAGAAGACTAATAAGAGAGGTAATAATAGGGGTAATAATAGACTAATATAGGGGAGAGCAACCACTACTAACAAAAAAGGGGGTACTATCAAGGGAAAGGGAGGGGGAATTTTAATTGTTTATATTAATAAAGTACTATTTCTACTATTATCTCTCTAATACTACTACTATTTTGTTACTGAGGCGGGAGCCTCCCTTGCGTCATAGTTTAAATTGTGTTATACATGTTATTCTCTAATATTGCCTTGCCTGCCTTGCCGCAGGCTGTCTTTGACTTGCCGCAGGCTGTCTTCGAGATCAAAGTTCCCCTACGGAGGATTGATTACATTTAAATTTTGATATCGAAGATGAAGACAACCTTTGGTTCCGAACCCCCCAGGCTGTGCCGATGGGGGTACCAAGGCACGCGTAGCGTTTGATATCTTCAACTTGGATTTTGTAGGTGTCAGTTAGTTAATTATCACTAAAACCTCCTCCGCCGCTGCATAAAATATAAATGGAATTTACACCACTATACGGCACCCGTTTCCAGTCGCACTATGAAAATACCCTAAGTTATGATTTAGTAGATAAACTAGGTATAGTTAATAGCTATGAAACACCTAAAATTGAAAAAATTATTTTGAGTTCAAGTGTTTCCTTTAAACCTCAGCAAGTTCGAGGTCTTGGTGGTTCTTCTTCATCACTCGCTAGCCAGTCATCGAATAATAAGGCTAAATCGAAAACAACCTTCGGTAAGTCGAAGACAACCTTCGGTAAGGGAGGTAAAAAAGGAGGTATGCCTATGCAGCGCGCTTCACTAGAAAATTGCTCAACGCAAGTTCGTAAAGCACTAATACTTCTTTCAGGCCAATCGTTGCGCAACATAACATTTCGAGTTGGACGGCCTCACCTAGGAATCCGAGAAGGTCGTTTAGCAGCATATCAAGTGACCTTACGTAATGAAAATATGTATCTATTCCTCGAGCGTCTTTTAACGGAGGTAATCCCCAAGGTTATAAAAACCGACCCGGCAACCTTAATGACAAGTACATCAGATCGTCGATTACAGCGTACTTCAACAAAACTAGCTAATTTCGAAACCGGTGATTTAATCCCCTATAGTGGGCAGGCATGAATCAATGATGGTTCGAAAAATAAGGAAGTCCTTCAATGTTTTTTTGATGGAAATGGTAACTTTCAACTTGGTATTCCTGATTTTTATCTATTTCGAGAAATTGAACAAAATATGGAATTTACTAAACTAAACGGTTTAAACGTGACTATCGTTACAAGTGCAAAGAATGATCATGAGGCCCGATTATTACTGAGTGGATTTCAAGCTCCATTTCAGTGATAGAAATAGAATCGAAATAACGGCTCAAAGGCGTAGCCTTCGGAAGCGCCCTTACCAGGCTTCGCCGAACGCGTAGCGTGGTGCCTTGGTACCCCCAGGCTGCGCCGATGGGGGTACCAAGGCACGCGTAGCGTTTGATATCTTCGACTTACCGAAGGTTGTCTTCGACTTAGGGGGGGTTCCCTTGGGTGATTGTGATCACCGTAAAATTTAAATATAAATGAAATTTGCTGCAGTAAGTTGCTATTTTGATTATTACCTAAAGAGTCTTTCAAGGCCAAGAAGCATACCAGGCAATGCACAGGATTGCAAATCCTGCGAAGACAGTTCGAGTCTGTCCTTGGCTTACTAGTCTCAAATGCTAAAATCAAAGATTTTAACGAAAGCCTCCACAGGCGAACCCCCCGGGGTACTGGAGCAGTCTGTTAACGCGTAACGTTGAACCCAAGGTTCGATCGAATATCTTAATCGTGATGTAGGCCGTAGGCTTTAGCAGCGAAGACACAACTAGAAGGTAGAAAAACTAATGACTACATTATAATTTAGGTTAAGTAATCTAAACCAATACTAGGCTCCCCTTCTTTCTTCTAGAGTATTTCCATACCAGTAGTACACTCCTGCTTTGGAACCCCCAGGCTTCGCCGATGAAGGTACTGGAGCAGCCTGGGGGGGGGGGGGGTTCATTAAGCTAGTAATAGTTATAGAGTCTTAGCAGCCTGCCTTAGTACCTCTACTGGTCGTGTAGTATAAATATCTTCGGTCTCAGCTTCGTTTATTCATGTTAGTATGTTTGCGTCATTTGCTCGAGTGTTGGCAACATTCAACGAGAGTGCTACCAGCCTGCCTTGGTACCTCCCACCAGCGAAGCCTAGGGGTACCAAAGTAGGTTGGGGGGGTTCCGAACGCTGGGCGTTTGAACAAAAATGAGGAACATATATTCCCAATATCTAGTCTTTCCACTAAAAAGTAGTATTCCTAGTATAATTTAGTTTCACTGCAAACAGAGTTTGCGTTTGTCGAGATCGGGTGAGGTCGTGTCTTTCATAAATTATAATGTATCAAAGGCTAAAATCAAAGATTTTAACTCCCAAGCCAGCATAGCTTTCTTATCAAAATTTAAATTTTGATATCAAACTATATGATTAATCCCTAAATTCCTACAAGATTTGAAGGCAACCGTCGGTAAGGGTGTTTCGCGTTATCACGTGATTGCCAAAGCTAAAGTGGAGCATGGTCATGCTCATCTCAACAATGGGTCTGCGAACACCCCCCCTTAGGGGGGGGGGGTTCAAATAATTGCTTGAGTCAGTACCAAGGCGAAGCCTGGGTTGATTATGCAAATAGAATAAGGAATGCCATCATAAGTGCGAAAAGTGCAATCGCCTCAGTTAGTGCAAATCCAAGAATTGTATAACTAAATAGCTGTCCTTTTAGAGAAGGGTTTCGTGCGAAAGAAGAAACAAGAGAAGCGAATACGATTCCTACTCCAGTTCCTACTCCTGCTAATGCGATAGTTGCGCATCCTGCTCCAACTGCTTTTGCTGCTTGTACAGTAGTGTTCATTTTGAAAATTTTTAATTTTTTTTGGGTTATTAAGGGCCCATAAGAGCCCTAACATGATGCAATCCACACAAAGATAGAGAGAGTCAAACCATTTAGGTTATATTCAAATCAAAGACTTCGTCTTTAAATTCAAATCAAAGATTTCAGCATACGCGATTGCGTACGGTCATTAAATGCTATGCGTTGAATTTAATATGAAAAGGGGATGCAACCATTGTGAGTCTATTTTTACCTTAGGTGAGCCTTTTTTAGGGGACCCGAGGTTTCACAATATATATTCTTTTATGCTTGTGTGCCTTGGTACCCCCACCGGCGAACCCCCCCAGGCTTCGCCGATGGGGGTACTGGAGCAGCCTGGGGGTTTGGCTGGCACAGCCCCAGCATAAAAATGAACCTTCATTCTGTACTATTAAATGACAGTTTCGCACTTGAAAGTTTTACTTTCATCTGCGCAACGCCTCTAGAACAATTTCAAATCTTACCTCTATCAGCACAAGTTTATCCGGCAAGTGCCAGCATTTCAAGCTTAGAGCAATGTAACCTATTTCCACAGGTTTCAACAGATTCTGAATTTGTATATATGAGCGGCGCTGGACTTGCAGCGAAACTAACGTCATGAAGTCATCACGCATGACTTGATCTTTACTCGGCTGTACCTACGTATATCTATCCATCTATTGCTGCATCAACAAACAATGCAGCTCATTGAGGAGCACTTGAAGCAGGGATTGCTGCACCAGCAGCTTCTTCACTTCAGTGATATAACTTTGGTGCTTTCGTATTCCTACCAGTTTATTACCTTGTATTAACTGCTGCTTCAGGCTCTCTATGAGCATATTCATACGCTATCTCAACTGTAGGTGTAATCGTAAGTTACATTAACAGTTTAGTATGTTTCCCTTTCTCAGCAGTAGGAATGGGACTTAACTATCTTCCATGACAAGGAGGAGGTGGATTAACTGTTGCATGAGCATCACAAGCTAGCAGCGATGCTACTACTGTGATTCTTGATTCAGCTATTAACGCTAACTCGATGAGTTACGGTGTAAACCTTTTCTTTCTTCAATTTTCTACTTTTGTTCAGGGACTTTTTGCTGGACAACTTCTAGTAGGAGGTATCTTTACTAACTTCATGTTAGTTACTGTCTTAGGATTTATTGCACTAAAATTATTTATTAGTCTTAGCCTATACCAAACTCCACTTGTGCCAACACGATTACAATCGATTTACGAATTTTTCTACGGATTCATTCTTCAAACGGTTTGTGAGCAAACTGGTTCAAAGGTAGGAGAGAAATTCATGCCAGCTTATTTAACTCTTTTCTTCACTGTACTTTCAGCAAACGTAATCGCGCTTTTCCCTTATACTTACAGTATTACATCTCAACTAATTGTAACATTTACAATCAGTTTCTTTGCCTTTGCCGCAATTAACTTAGTTGGATTCTTACACCACGGAGTATTCCTTTTCGGAATGCTATTACCTAAAGGATGTCCTTTAGCAATTGTTCCGGCAATTGTTCTTATTGAGACAGTATCTTATGTTTTCCGTGTTGTTAGTTTAGCTCTTCGAATTTTTGCAAACATCTTATCTGGACACTGTATGTTAAAGATTGTAACAATTTTTGTATGATTCGTATTTGCTTTAGGAGGAGTTGGATTCCTTGTTCATGGATTCAGTCTTGCAATTGTAGTGGTAATTAATGTGCTTGAGGTGGCTGTAGCCGGTATTCAAGCTTATGTATTCACAATTCTGTGTTCTGTATATACTAACGATGTTTTAGAATGTGGTCACTAATTATTTGTTTAATTCGTGTATAAGTTGCACTTCATGCAGAGCTTAGCATCCGAACGCGAAACCTTCGGTTCCGCTAAAACCTTGGTTTAGAGTAGTTACGTAAGGGTTGTAATAATTTTCTCGGTGTTTAATGCGCTCGTAGCTTAAAAATGGATTTTCCTGATTTTACTCGTGAACTAAAAGTTGCACAACCTTCCCCGCTCTGAGGTGTTACGCCTTTTCATATTGTTGCCGTTCACCAATGAAAGTATGAAAATACAACATATCGAAACTTTGTTAAAAACCCCGAAATTGCTGAATCACGAAAACCAACTAAAATACAAATTCTTCGAGCAAATCAGAATTTACCATTACCTTCTTTAAGCCAATTTCAACATTCGGTTTTAATTGGTTGTAACCTTGGTGATATGCATATTCGAAAAAACAAATGCCTGACAGTTCCAGATACTTTTTATATTGAATTTAAGCAAGGGTGAAAAAACAAAGCTTATATGGAACATTTGTTAGCTTTGTTCGAAGGATATCAAAGCAGTAAAGATTTAATTTTAAAGAGTTATGGCCGCCGAAAGAATAATCCAGAATTACCTAAAGAATTTCGTTTTCAAACTGTGACAGACTATATATGAGAGTGATATCATGAACAAGTTTACACGTTAGAAATTACCCAGCGAAAAAAAGTAGGTAAGGGAAATCTTCCCGAAGATTGAACTTGAATTCCAAAAAAGAAACTTAAAAAAACGATTCCTACAAATTTAGATGTCTATTTTCAAGATGTTGATATGAATATTGTATTGGCTTACTTATATATGGATGACGGCACTTTTCAGCAACAAAACAATAGCTGCTTTTTTTGTCTAAATGATTATCCTCGGACGGACCTTTTACGGCTTTCAGAATATTTAAATAATCGTTTTGGTTGAAAGACCAAAGTCCGAAAAAAACGCCAGAACAATTTTACTAAGAAATGAGGTGAAAAAACTACGCTTTCTTGAGGACTGACTATTCCCGCAGCTAATCAACAAGATTTCTTCACTCGAATTTCTCCACATGTGATTCCTAACTTTTTCTACAAGTTACCAGTTCCTAAAGATTCACGAAAAGAATTGCGTGATTGAGTATTTAAGAAGTGTGAGAATATAACAACTCCCGAAGAAAAACTAGCTAGTTTAAAAATCTGAAAAAAACTTAAGCAAAAACCCCGTTCGACTTATTGAACTCCTTTAGCTTTTAAAGTAAATGGTCAATGATATAGTGTAGATGTGAAAAAATCCTGAAATTTAATAGAAGAAGAAAAAGGGCAATAGCCCCCGGAGAACTAAAGGAAGATGTTATAGTAAGTGCCTGTAGCCGCTATTCAAGCTTACGTATTTACAATTCTATGTTCTGTATATACTAATGATGTTTTAGAATGTGGTCATTAATCCTTTAGTGGTCTACTTATCTACTTATCTTAGTACCCCCAGCTCAAAGGCTTCACAAAAAGAACCAGAGGTTCCCTTGGGTGATCTCTCTACCTAAAGTTTAATTTATGTTAATTAAAAAACGACATTCAAAACTCTTCGAGGGGGATTTGAACCCACGATCTTCGCATTAACAGTGCGCTGCTTTACCGACTAAGCTATCGAAGACTAATATTAAAATCTCTGATTTAAGGGAACCTCCGATCCCGAATGCTATGCACTTGAAACCTTTGCTTCTTTCCGCAAGCTCCCGAGGCTGCTCCAGTACCCCCATCGGCGCAGCCTGGGGGAGTTCGCCGATGGGGGTACTGAAGCAGCCTCGGGGTTTGTCTTTGATATCCACGGCGGGACTTGAACCCGCAAAGCTGAGCCAATTGATTTTAAATCAACCGTGTTTACCGATTTCACCACGTAGATGTTACTTGTCAAACGAACCCCTTACCAGTCTTCGCCGAACGCGTAGCATGGTTTTCTTCGACTTATAGTGGCCCAAATCGAAGACTTTAGCTGGGGGGTTAGTTCGGAATCATGGGTTTTAGATAGTAAATACCCAAATGATTAAGGGCGATTGGAGAGTATCGAACTCTCGGCATCCACAATCACAATGTAGCGCTCTACCACTGAGCTACAACCGCCATATTTTAGTAATAATCTTCAGTCTACCTCAAATCAAAGATTTTGGCTACTCCAGTACCCCCATCTAAGGGGGTACCAAGGTAGCAAAGCTTTCAAAATAGCAGCTCACTGCATCGGGGGCACGGCCCCCAATTTAAATTTTGAGCTCGAAGACAACCCCCCAGGCTTCGCCGATGGGGGTACCAAGGCACCATGCTACACGGAAGGTAAGCCCTTTGTCATCGCTCAGAATGGCAGGACTTGAACCTGCAACCTTTTGCACCCAAAGCAAATAATCTACCAGTTGATATACATCCTGTTAATAAGCATAACGCCATAATTAGTGGCTAGGTCACTCCCAAAAAAGTTAAGGTGATTATAATTACCCAACCCCAGGCTGCTCCAGTACCCCCATCGGCGAAGTCTGGGGGGGTTCCGAAGGCTATGCCCTTGAGTGATGATTAGTATCATTATCAAACTAAGCAAAGTGCTTCTCCAGATTCAGTTGATTGGGGGGTTTGTGGGACGAAGCTTGAAATCTCCGCGTTCGAAGATTTAGAAATAGTCCCACTAAGAATTTCACGGTGGTTTAAGACACCAGCATTTGTGCTAAGAAATAATGTCTTGTTATCGCCTCAATTTTGTTCTACTGAATATTTTAAAATACGCTTCACACTTATATAAGTCCGATTTCCTGGTCGTGAAATTTGTTGAATTCCACGAATGGCTGGTATATTCTTGAAATATTTTAAGGTAACTTCAAGAGGACGCGCAGCGTTAGAAGCTTCACCTTCCCGGTTAATTGCGGCTTTGCCGCGGTCATGCTTTACTTGCCGAAGGCTGTCTTCGACTTGCCCTGGTACCGGGTTACAGTGATGCTCCATCTCATTTTTTTGTACTTTTCAAGTATAAATATAGCCTGCTTGCGTAAAGGCATCTAGTAATTCGCGTGTCTGTTTGGAGTCAATCAGAAGAATTTTTTCAAAAGAACGGAAATAACCATTTCGAATACGTGAAATTGAATCTGCGACTACATCATTAGACCGCAACCCTGTAAATGATCGTGAAGAAATAGAGGCTGTGCCCCCGATCCCCCGTAGGGTAATTTCTCCTAAAATTTTATGCGGCTTACCAAAGGGTGTCTTCGACTTCGCCGCTAAGCTATGCTGTTGGCTATTGGAGAAGCCTGCATATCAAAATTTAAATTTTGATGACATAAATGTTATTTTTAAGCAGTGCCACCCGAGGCCTGGCGTCGAAGTTACCAAATCCCTGTTCGTCCTTAGCTAAAAATGAGTCAAAAAGTACATCCAAAAGGATTTCGATTGCGTACTACCCCAGGTTTTACCAAGTCGAAGACAGCCCTTGGCAAGGGGATTACATTAGCTGATACACAACATGAAACAGAGGCCTGCCTTAATACCCCCCAAGGGGGGTTAAAGGCGAAGCCTTTGCACTCCGCATTTGATTCAGTATGGTTCTCAGACCCTAAAAAAGGAAAACATTCATATACCCGTTTATCTCATGAAGATCAACTTATCCAAACTTATACGAAAGGTTTTTTCCGATCATTTGGATTCTATCAACAAAAATGTGTCATCGAGCGTAAGTGTAACAAAGAGTTACATATCACGAGCTATGTATTACGAACTCCTAAACTTCAACCTTCTAAACTAGATATATTAGGGACACGCACACGGCAAGAGAAAACTCTTCAAATAGGATTAGAACAGGGTTGAATTCCTTATCTAATTAAATCTACAATTAGTAAAATTTTATATGATAAAAGTATTAAGCTTGCAGCCTTGCTGCCTAGCTCTTTGAACGCTGCGCGGAAGGTTAGTAGTGAACCCTCCTTAGGGGGTACCGGCGCAGCTGCTGGGACTATGCCCTCGATTCCTACATCTACTGCTCCATCTATTTCTGGTGTCGTAACTCTTCAAGAGAACTCTATAACGTCCGTGGCTACAGCTGCAAAGCGTTTCCACTCTTTCTGAAACTATTGACTCCTTTGAAGCACGGCTTCACCAGGATCTAACAAAGGGAAGTCGATTAGCGGTGAATCCGCAACATCTTGATGATTTCATCGTAGTTGAACCTCAGTTGTACATTTTCCACACTGATGTGCAACAGCTGAAGAAATAGGACAGGCAAGCCGACCGGCCGGTGCAACTTACCCCTCGGATTCTTTATGAGGAAGTTTTCATAGCAAGACTGAACTGAACAGTTCGCGAAAGTCATCTTTAACTGCCCCCCTACGATTAACTTACTCTATCCAACCCGCACAAAGTTTGACTTGTAGTTCTCAGCTAATCGTTGATTATATAGCAGATAAAATTGAACAATCAGTTTCGATCCAACAAATTTTTAATGAATTACTTCGATTTTTTGAAACAGAAGCCCTATGTTTAGGACCAGCTTTTGGTAATACTACTAGTGTCGAAGATGTATCGGGTTTGAATAGCCTCCCTAGTTCTACCGATCAATCACAGAGTTCGGACTCACAGCGTCCCAAAATTTTAGGGTTTCGTATTATTTGTTCAGGGAGTCTTCAAATGAGCTCTTTCTCTAAACCAGCAGAAAAAGCAGAGTCCATTGAACTTACACGTGGAGTTTTACCTTTAAATACAATAAGTGCGAATATTGATTTTGCCCAAACTTATTCGACTAATCCTTATGGTACTTGTGGTATCAAAGTTTGGGTAAATCGGGGCTAATTAGACAATAGCTAGTAATAAAAAACTTAACCCCCCCAGGCTGCGCCGATGGGGGTATCTTTCAAATCGAAGATTTTGTCTTCGAGTCGTATCATTTCATATAATTGTTAGTAATTACGATAGCAGCATATTACATTTTGCAAATATTGCTCTGCGCTCTTAGCTCAATTGGATAGAGCATTGTTTTTCGAAATCAAAGGCTGCAAGTTCGACTCTTGCAGAGCGCTTCTAATAATTTGATAAATATAGATTGAAACTCTTGATTATGAATGTTGCGCATTAAACACAAAGTGTTTGTCACCCGAGGTAGCATAGCTCAAGGCTACGCGTACAGCTGCCCTGGTACCCCCATCGGCGAACCCCCCCCAGGCTTCGCCGATGGGGGTACTGGAGCAGCCTGGGGGGTTGATCGTCACTCAAACACTTCGTGTTCAGTCGCATAAAAGAAGCTGCGGCTATAGTTTACTTGGTAAAATGCCTCTCTTCCAAAGAGGAGAAATCGGTTCAATTCCGTTTAGCCGCTTGTTGCCTGCCTTGGTACCCCATCGGCGAAGCCTGGGGGGTTTCACTTCAAATGTTGCGCGTAACAGCCTGCCTTGAGTGATTGATATGAATATACAATTAAGTAATATAACTACTTTTTGGGGTTGAGCAGCGCCTATACGCGCTTTGACGAAACTTAAATTTTTTAATTTGAGCTAACCGTTTGGGGGCGGCTTTACCGCGAACCCCCCAGGCTTCGCCGATGGGGTACTAAGGCAATAGCAGCTTGCTGCAACGGGGGCATTAGTTTCCATTTCATAATGTTCAAGCTTCATCAGTTGAACGGTTCATTTGTTCAAATAAATCTTGGTGTTTAATATATTCATGACGGAAACCAGTAAGTACGATTACCAAAATCATAGATACAAGTAATAACATGGCAGCTAGAATGAAGTGTAGAAAATAATGTGTGTAAAGCACAAGGCCTAAGGCTTCTAAATTTGTAACGCTATCAGCTAAAGGTACTCAAGCTAGGTAGGGTGAATCCTGCATATTTTCCATACAACTCACTGTTAGAGGTGAGCTCTCTGATGGAAGTGTGTTTAGAACCATCATAGTAGAATCTTTCGAGAGAACATATAAAATTGCAATAAGGGAAAGAAATGAAAGAATTCCTCCTACGGGGAAATAACGAGCAATTCGGCCTCGGACAGTTTCCTTTAAAGTGGCATGCTTGATGTTTAGCATCATAATTACAAATAAGAATACGATTGCTACAGCACCTACATAAACAACAATAAACGTAACTCCAAGATACTCAGCTCCAAAGAGAATTAACAAGCATCCCGCACCTGCAAATGATGAAACCAAAAAGAGGACTGCGTGGATGGGGTTAGGGGTAGTCACAACTACAAAAGCAGACGCGATTGCTAGAAGTGAGAAAAGATAAAATAAAGTATCACTTAACGATAATAATAACATAAATTAGTGTATGATTGGACTTTGCCTTTTAAGCTCCTGGTGGTTACTATTAGGTAGCAATCCCTGCCTCGAAGATATCAAAATTTAAATTGGGACCTGAAAATCTTTGATTTGGTGAGCTGCTATTGCCTTGGTACCCCCAGGCTTCGCCGGTGGGGGGGGGGGTTCAAGCCAAAGGCAGCCTTCGGCAAGTCGAAGATTTTAATAGCGTACAACTAACTTGGCTTAAAATGAAAAATAAAATCAAAGATTTTTATTACTCAAAGGGGGGTTCCGAAGCACGGCTTTCAAAATCTCACAGCCACCTTCAAGCCTCACCTCGAAAAACATTTAAGAAACTCTATGAACAAAAACATCTAGTCCGAAATACAAAAGACCAATACAGTGCAGTTTGTGACAAGGTTTGGCAGAAAAGTCATCAACGGCTGAAGATCCAACTAGATGGGGCTATGTCGAATAGCATTCCTCTAACTGAATGCTCTACACAATCTGAGGGTACCAAGTCGAAGACAGCCTTTGGCAAGTCAACTACATTTGATTTCTTTGATTTATATCCAGTGAAAAAAACTCCTAGCTCAAACAACCGGTATATGTTATTAGGATCCGCGAGTATGTTACCTTTAGGCTCAGCAGCTGCCCCGGTACCCCCTAAGTCGAAGACAACCTTCGGTAAGGGGGGTTCAGTCAGCCTTACTTCTTCCATAGTAGTTAAATGAAAACGAAAAAATACAGCGAAACTTAGTAATGTAGGTAGTTGAAATGCTCTAGAAGGACAAGTAGAAGGTCGAACGGTGGTAAATATTGCTTCCGATAAATATTATAAACGAATCAAAATAAAAACGCTGAAAGAGATGATAGGTTAGAGAGCTGCCTCAGTAACCTCCAGCTCAAAGGCTTTACGGTGATAATTCAAATACAACACTTTATGAATTAAATTAAAATACTTAATTAAGTGTAGTGATGATGAAATACAAAGTGAAAAGCAGTCGGGGGTTTACCGTGCGTGCCTAAAATCGAAGATTTTGGCTTCGCCAATGGGGGTACTGGAGCAGCCTGGGGGGTGTCTTTTATTAGGCGCTCACAATCACCCAAGGGAACCTCCGATACTAGTCTTAATCTATATCTACTAGAGCTTAGAAGCTTACAGCGAAGATTTTGTGGACGTCTAACTCATGAATACTTTATTATCTACAGATGGAGAGACTCGAACTCTCAAGCGTATAGCACTGGAATCTAAACCCAGCATGTTTACCAATTTCATCACATCTGCTCTTGCTACGCCAACCCCCCAGGCTGCTCCAGTACCCCCATCTAAAGGGGGGTTGGGGATACCAAGGCAAGGCGCAATGTCTGAGTGGTAATAAGTATTAGGGACTGGGCCCTTGTTTTGGGAGCTACGTCCCCGCTATCACATTAGAGCCGCGTCCGAAGTGGAAGATAGCAAACACATAGCTTTGCAAGGCACCCCCGCATTTAACTTATCCATTAAGCATTCGAATTGACTCGATTGCAATTGTCCCACGAACTCGAGAATATACAACAAGAATTGCAAGACCAATAGCTGATTCAGCTGCTGCTACTGTTAGAATTAAAAGGGCAAAGATTTGTCCCATAAAATCATCTAAATAAACAGAGCACAGAATAAAGTTAACATTAACGGCTAATAGCATTAGTTCAAGAGATATTAACATAATAATAATATTTTTACGGTTAAGAAATAGTCCTCAAATACCTAGAAAGAAAAGGGTAAAGGACACACCTAGAATTTTAAATAAACTGATTGGCATTTTTAGTTTGTTTTATGCTCGTGTCCGCTACTAGTCAACCCCCCAGGCTACTCCAGTACCCCCATTGGCGAAGCCTGGGGGGGTTCGCCGATGGGGGTACTGGAGCAGCCGGCAATCAGAGGTTCCCTTGGGTGATAATCAAAATTTAAATTGAGGGCCGTGTCCCAAAATCTTCGATTTGAGCTACTATTATTAGCATAAAATATGAATTCGATGTTACGAATATCTCGTGGTTTTAGCACATCAATTATACATGGAAGTAATGGTTCACCTTATTTGCTCGACTTACATAATCAAATCCTAACATTGCGAGAAGCTATTTTCGTTGCTCAAACGCGCAGCGTTGATGGGGAAATGGAGGATCAAGTGTACAGTCCGAAGAAAGAATCTGATAGTTTAGACATGGAGACTTCTGCGGAGCTGGCTTCTAAAGTAAGTGTAAGTGAGAAGGATTTCGTAAGTTTACAAGAAGAGTACAATAAAATAATGCGTGTAAAGCACAAGGTGTGGTGCCGTTCTTTTGTAATTCCTGAGACTTTTATTGGTCTTTCATTTCAAGTCCATAACGGATCAAAATTTATATTACTAAAGATCACGGCCAAGATGGTAGGTTACCGCTTTGGGGAATTTGTGCCTACCCGAAAAGTCACAGTTCATAAAGAGGTCAAGAATAAATAGGCTAAGTTGAATGTATAGTGAACCCCCAGGCTTCGCCGATGAGGGGTACCAAAGCAAGGTTTCGATTTATACTATTGTCTTGCCAAGGGCTGTCTTCGAGATCAAAATTTAAATTTTGATATCTTCGACTTGGTACCCCTGCCGGCGAACCCCCCCAGGCTGCGCCGATGGGGGTACTGGAGCAGCCTGGGGGTTAGCTTAAAATAAGAGGGAATAGTTCAAGTGGTAGAATATCAGATTTCAAATCTGTCGGTTGTAGGTTCAAGTCCTGCTTCCCTTGCCAAGGGTTGTCTTCGAGATCAAAACTTAAATTGGGGGCCGTGCCCCCGCTGCAGTGAGCTGCTATTTTGATATCTTCGACTTAGGGGGTACCAAGGCAGTATGGGGTTATTTTGGAGCCTATAGCTCAGTGGTAGAGCAGTACATTGATAATGTATTTGTCAGAGGTTCAAATCCTCTTAGGCTCAAACGCTACGCGTTCGGAATCCCCCAGGCTGCGCCGATGGGGGTACTAAGGCAGCAGAGCTTTCTTGTTAAATTAATAATTAAACAATTTAAATTAAGACTAATATAACCGTCAGATACTGAAGGCGTAGCTTACTCCAGTACCCCCATCGGCGCAGCCTGGGGGGGTTCTTATCAAAATTTAAATTGGGGGCCGTGCCCCCGCTGCAGTGAGCTGCTATTTTGATGCCAAATCGAAGATTTCAGCTGGGGGGCTAGGTGATAATCAGAATCTAACCCCAGGGTTCGTCGATGGTGCTCAGTTAAACTATTGTTGAGTTTTATCCACGGAAGAGTATGCTCCCCCCATCGGCGAAGCCTGGGGGGGTTATGCCATACCTCCTCATCAATAAATTACAACAAACAGGAACAATCATACGACATCTACAAAGTGTCAGTATCAAGCTGCTGCTTCGAAACCGAAATGGTGTTGTCGCGTAAAGTGTCCTTTGATAAGTCGAAGGAAACAAACGAATAAGAAAATCGTTCCTACTTGAACATGTAAACCATGAAATCCTGTAGCTAGAAAGAATGAAGATCCATAAACAGAATCAGAAATATGAAATGGACTTTCCACATACTCAAGAATTTGGAAACAAGTGAAAAGGAATGCTAGAACTAGAGTTAATCCAAGACTAATAATCGCTTCTTTTCGGTAACCTGCAACAATTGAATGGTGAGCTCAAGTTACTGCACAACCAGATAGAAGAAGAAGCATTGTGTTAAGAAGTGGTACTTCTCATGGGTTGAATGCCATAATTCCTTGTGGAGGTCAAACGTTACCAATCTGAATTGCTGGTACAATAGATGAGTGAAAAAAGGCTCAGAAAAAAGCGAAGAAGAACATAATTTCCGATACGATGAAAAGAACCATACCAATCCGGTGAGATTTCTGTACAGCCGTTGTATGAAGACCTTCAAATGTAGCCTCTCGAACTACATCTCGTCATCAAGTAAACATTACAAATCATAACATTACTTGTCCGTAAGCAAGAGAAAAAGCTCCAATTTGGTAACAGTGCATATACGCAACAGTACCTGTTGTAATAGTAAGCGCAGCTGTTCCTGCCATGAAAGGTCAAGGGCTTGGCGTTACTAGGTGATATGGGTGCACAGGGTAGTGCGACGCATAAATAGATGCATGTGGCATCGAGTTATTAGATTTTGTTTGAAACATTGTTAATAAGTTTTTAAGCTAATGTACCGTACAATCGTTGCCCTCGTACCCCCACCGGCGAAGCCTGGGGGTACTGGTGGTAGTTACTAACCTTCGGCAAACACCCCCAGGCTTCGCCGGTGGGGGTACGAAGGCAACAACTGTACAGTACAGTAGCAAAAAAGATATGAACTTAACTCTTTTAAAATCATGATTGATTACAGCAGATGTAACTGAAGCTGTAATTCATTCTGCAAACCCTTGACAACTTTCATTTCAAGACCCGGCATCTCCAACGATGTCAGGAATTGTAAACCTTCACCACGATATTATGTTTATTGTTGTCCTTGTATCTATTTTAACTCTTTGACTACTTTATCGAACAATGTTTTTCTTCGATATGGAGGCAAAACACGCAACACTAGCTTTCCGACAGATTTATAACCTTCCGGATAAAACTGTTCACGGAACTGCTCTTGAGCTTGGATGAACAGTTGCTCCAACGCTAATTCTTCTTATGATTGCACTTCCTTCTATGGCACTTCTTTATTCAATTGATGAAATTGTAGAGCCTTCTTTAACTATTAAAGTTATTGGACACCAATGATACTGATCTTATGAGTACTCTACAGACCTTACTGTTGATGGTGAGCAACTAATTGAAGCTGATGAGGCTTTCCTTTTTGATTCTTATCTAAAAGATGAAAGTGATTTAGAAATTGGTGAGCTTCGACTTCTAGAGGTTGATAACCGACTTGTTTTACCAATTCAAAAGCACATTCGAGTAATCGTTACGGCAGCTGATGTACTTCACTGTTGAGCTGTTCCAGCTTTAGGAATCAAGATGGATGCCTGCCCTGGACGACTTAACCAGGTAGCATTATTTATTCCACGACCAGGATTATACTACGGAAACTGTAGTGAGATTTGTGGGTCACGTCATGGCTACATGCCCATCTGTGTAGAAGCAGTACCTTTCGAGGATTACTGTAACTGACTATGTAACAAGTATTTTGATTAGTGATAATCAAACGCTACACGTTCGGAAGCCGAGCTTCTCTTGGGTGATTGTGATCACCGCTTGTCTTGATACCCCCATCGTCGAACCCCCCCACCGGCGCAGCCTGGGGGGTTAGGCAATAATAAGAATTACTACCGATCAAAGCTTTCAAAGATTTAATTAACTAAAGTAAATATCTTTAAAGGAGTCATCCCTAGAATGTTACTAATTATTTCAACCATGTGGCTTAGTGCCCCCATCGGCGAAGACTGGGGGGTTAAAGTACTGCAGCTGCATTAGATACCCATAAGATAGCCGTTGATGGATAAAGGAAGAAGAAAGATAAAAATAGAATCGAAATACCTAGAATAATACCTAAAGAAGCTGATGGGCTCTCCATAGAAGTTCATTCCTTTGATCCGTCAAAGTATGCTAATTTAATACATCGAATATAATAGAAAGAACCAATTACATTAGTAATAATTGCGACGAAGACAGCGAGATATAGACCTCCATTAACCGCGGCAAAGAATAAATACATCTTTCCAAGGAAACCTGCCAGAGGTGGAACCCCTGCCATAGAGAAAAACATGAAGGCAATTGTAATTGCTAACAATGGATTAGTCTTTGAAAGCGTCCGGAATTGTAAAATACCCTTTAAGTTACCTAAAGAGTTTTGACTTCCTAAAGCCAACTGTCGAGGAATATAAGCTCCCTGCAGTCAAGCTTCCTGATCCACACTTGTACCAGACATTTTTGTCGGTGCTGGTAGTTTAACAACTTCATTACTATTTTGGTAAAAAAGAGCTCGAGCGTTTGAATGGTCTTGTTCTCAGTGAAATGTGCTTTGTGAAAGTCCCTCAGCTGATGATTTACTTGATCGAAGTGTTAAAATTGTTGCAAAAGCATTAATAGACATCACGAGGTAAATAACAGCGAAAAGAAGAAGTCCTTGTAATCCCTCTAAGTTACCTGCGCTAATACCTAGTAGCATATATCCAGCGTTACCGATGGCACTATAAGCTAAAAGACGTTTTAAATCTAGTTTTTGAACCATTGCTCCAAGAGTTCCTAAAATCATAGAACCAATAGCACAAAGAGTAATTGCCTTTTGTCATTCTAAACTAATATCAAAGAAAGTTACATAGAAAATACGAATTGTTACAGCGAATACAGCTAATTTAGGAACTGTTGCAAAGTAAGCTGTTACTGGTGTAGGTGCACCCTCATAAACATCAGGGGCTCACATATGAAACGGAACCGCCGTTAATTTAAAAAGAAGTCCAATCATGACAAGTAACATTCCCATAGAGAAAGCAGCGACATAACTTAATGCGTGAGTGTCACCAGCCTCGATCAAAGAGAATAGATCAACATTAATTCCTGCAAATAGCTGACCAATCTCAGAAAAACTAAGACTACCTGTAGCTAAGTAAATAAGAGAAACTCCAAATAGGAATACTCCAGAAGAGAAAGCACCTAAAATAAAATACTTTAAACCGGCTTCGGTTGAAAGAAGTGACCGGCTTTTAATTGAAGCTAAACCATATAAAGGAAGACTTAGTAGCTCAATAGTTAAATACATTGTGAAGAAGTCATAAGAAGCAACCAATCAACAACCTCCTAAACAAGAAAGTAAAGTGAAGATTACATACTCAAAAAGGTTAATTTTTTCTTTCGCAAGATAAGTAGTACTTAACATTAAACAAATAATGGTAGATAAAATTAAAAGGAAACTAACTTTCATCGAAAAATCATCGTAAATAAGGTTACTCCGGAAGAGTAAAAAGGAAGGAAACGCCTCAAATCGGGCAGAGACAAGTCACAATGTAATTACTAAAATGAATAGACCATGATGTAAAGTGTTTGTAACCATAGATGGATAATTTAAGAATGGACTTGTTGAAAATCAAACACCATGAAGGAGAAGAGCAACAAGTGAAAATAAAAGGAATCATTCAGGAAGGCTACCTCCAAAAAAGAATCAGTTAAATTGTTGTGTAATAGCAGTTTCAGCTGCTGTTGTTCCAGTTGAGGTAAACATTATTTTACGCAAACCCAACCCCCCAGGCTTCGCCGATGGAGGTACCAAGGCAGACAAGCGTAGCGTGGCGAAGCCTTTGAGGGAACTGCAGCAGTCTTAGAAGCTGACTCAAATCGAAGATTGTGTGGGGGGTTCATTGCAGGAGCATAAAATTAACGTAAACCATGAGTCTTATTTATTCTGAATGATTGGCAATTCTACTTTTTATTGTAGTATCCATTGGTCTCTCAGGTGTTTTATTTGGTCTAAGCTACGCTTTTATTCACCAAAACCCTGACCTAGAAAAAACTTCTGCCTACGAATGCGGTTTTAATCCTTTTGAGGATGCTCGAAATAAATTCGATGTCCGGTTCTATGTAGTTGCTATTTTATTTATTATTTTCGATCTTGAAGTTATTTTCCTTTGTCCTTGGTCACTTGTACTTCGTCGAATTGACAGCCTTGGATTCTGATCTATGATGCTCTTCCTTATTCTTGTAACAATTGGATTTGTTTTCGAATGACGAAAAGGAGCTTTAGATTGAAGCTAAATGGCAAGTCGAGGATATCAAAATTTAAATTTTGATCTCGAAGGCGAAGCCCTTCGGGAGCATAGCTGCTTCAGTACCCCCATCGGCGCAGCCTGGGGGGGTTCACCAGAAGGGGGTCCGAATGACAAAATTATCCAGTGAGGTCATAAGCTAAGATATTTTTATAATTAAGTAAAAAAGTTATTTATAGTTTACTATTAATAATAACCTAAAGAAATCTTGCCTTGGTATCCCCTAGGGGGGGTTCCACTTAACGCTACGCGTGCCTTGGTACCCCCATCGGCGCAGCCTGGGGGGTTCGGAACCAAAGGTTGTCTTCATCTTCGATATCAAAATTCCCCTACGGGGGATCGGGGGCAGGGCCCCCAATTTAAATGTAATCAAACGCTTTGCTATTTTGATCTCGAAGACAGCCACGCTACGCGGAAGGCAAGGCAGCGGGACGAAGCCCGATATTTATGCTTTCCCGTTATCAATTAAATCTCAAACAATAACCGCTAAAAGAGCAGGTAAAGCTGAGAAAGCGGTTGCCGCAAATAAATTTAATGCAGGTACATAAACTAGAAGTTGTGGAAGTGCCACAAATCCAACTAAGAAGAATAGAATACCAAAGAAGAACATTGATGTGTAGTTAGGAATAAATCCGTTTTGGAATTTCTGGTGTGATACAGCCATGTCCCCTAATCGCTTTCGAATACCTTCTGGTCCAATTTGCTCGAAAACAAAAGCATCTAGTAATTTATAAGTAACATTTCGACCAAAAACCATTGTATTAACTAAGAAAACTTCGTCATAGATTTTATCGAAATATCATTTTTTATTAAAGAAAGCAAAGATAGGTTGTACATACGGGTGGAATGTTAAAGTAAAAGTTACATTTGCTAGGTATGTATACGCTAAGAAAGCTAGAAATCCCCCTAGAATAGTACAAACCAGGGGTAGGAATTTTGTTGCAATCGTTAGAAAGTGAGGTTCTAAGGTTAATGTTGTTGTTCAACCAAAGAATAAGGCATTTCCTCAAAAAGGAGTTCCAACACCTAAGAACATATCTGCTCCTAAATATCCTGATCAAATAGAACCCACGGCTAAAGGACACAGTGCGAAAAGAACAATAGGAGCAACATCGTGAGTGTGCTCAACAGAGTTTCGAAATGCATTTGTGTTATTTAAGAATGTCATATAACTTAACCGCATTGAATAAAACGCAGTACAGAAAGCAGCCATAACACCTAGTCAGAAAGTAAATGATCCTGAAATTAGGTAATGGATAGCTGCATATTCAAGGATGGCATCTTTTGAATAAAATCCACTTAAGAAAGGTGTTCCCATAAGCGCAAGACTTCCAAGAGTAATCATAGCGTATGTTACGGGTAGACTTGATAAAAGCCCTCCCATTCGTCGCATTTCCTGTTCATCAGCCATAGCATGGATTACACAACCCGCGCTTAAGAAAAGTAAGGCTTTGAAAAAGGCGTGGTTTCCAAGATGGAAGAATGAAACAGTATATTTTGAAAGACCTACAGCAAAACACATATATCCTAATTGACTACATGTTGAGTAAGCGATTACCTTCTTTAAATCATTCTGTAAGAGACCTGTTGTAGCAGCGAAGAAAGCGGTACTTGCTCCAAAGAAAGCGATTACTGCAAGAGCGTTTGGCGCAAATTCTAATAGAGGTGAACATCGAAGCATCATATAAATTCCAGCCGTTACCATGGTTGCGGCATGAATTAATGCTGATACTGGCGTTGGTCCTTCCATTGCGTCAGGTAATCAGGTATGAAGTCCAATTTGTGATGATTTTCCTACGGCTCCTACAAAAAGTAGAATTGAAATACACGTCAACTTATCAACCTCAAAGTTAAAAAATTCAAATGATTGATTTGCGTGTAGAGGGGCTGCTGCAAAGATTACCTCAAATTCAACTGTTTGAAAAACGGCATAGCAAGCAAAAACACCTAAACCAAACCCAAAATCTCCAATACGGTTCATAACAAAGGCTTTTAGGGCAGCTCGGTTGGCTGTAACACGTGAAAATCAAAAGTTAATAAGTAGATAAGAACAAAGTCCTACAAATTCTCAACCAAAGAATAACTGTGCAAAGTTATCAGCTGTAATAAGCATAAGCATTCCAAAAGTAAAGAAAGAAAGATAACACATAAATCGTGGACGGTGTGGGTCATGTGACATATAATCGATTGAAAATAAGTGAACACATGAACTAACAAAAGTGACAACAATACACATTGTTGCTGTTAATGCATCAAATTGGAACCCTCATGATCCCACAAATGTGGCCGATTCAAACCACGGTAATCCGTAGATATAACAAGGAGATCCACAAAGACCTACCTCATAGAAACAGATGCAACTAAAGAAAAGAGAAAGATATAAACAACTGGTTGTAATTAAACTGGCCCCAGTGGGACCTACAAATCGCCCGAAAAGTCCGGCGACTATACTTCCCGCGAGGGGTAATATCGGAATACAAAGATACATTTTTATGCAGCAACCCCCCTTTAGGGGGTACCAAGGTATCCTAGGCACTCAAATGTGTAAACATTAAATAGTTTTTTATTTAATTAATTATTTAGAATTAAACTATATTCCACTTGCCTTGCCGAGGGCTATCTTCGAGATCAAAATTCCTCTACGGGGGATTGATTACATTTAAATTTTGATATCGAAGATGAAGACAACCTTTGGTTCCGAACGCGTAGCGTTTGATATCTTCGACTTGGTACCCTCTGGTGGGGTCGTATTTTATCACCACTAACAGTAATCATGACTAAGTCGGCAGGAGTTGAACCTGCGAATGGCTCGATCAAAACGAGCTGCCTTAACCTCTTGGCTACGACCTACGTTTAGCATACATTGTGGTTGCCTTGGTACCCCCACCGGCGAAGCCTGGGGGGTTCCCTAGATTAAAGATTAAAATCTTCGATTTAAGTAACCCCCCAGGCTTCGCCGGTGGGGGTACCAAGGCATCGCAGCCTACCTTAGAATAGTTTGATTTATGTACTCCTTTACGGGATTACTGGCTAGTCACTAGGGTAACAGGGGTTAAGTTTTTAATAATCCGAGGAGATTTTCAAATTATGTAGGAATTCCCCTACGGGGGATCGGGGGCACGGCCCCCAATTTAGGGGAGCTACTATCGACTTAACATGTGGAGTGGAGTCAACGTGACTTGAACACGAAACCTTCTGTATGCAAAACAGACGCTCTACCAATTGAGCTATGACCCCAACTCTAAGGGCTCAGTGTACGCGTTCGGAACCCCCAGGCTGCTTCAATACCCCCTAAGGGGGGTTCATTATCAAGTAGATCGAGTACAACCTGTAATTTCACCCTTAAGTGCCAAGCTTCGGATACGAATTCGACTTAATCGAAGAAGACGACTTACTGATCGAGGCCGATTGCTTTGAATACACCGGCCACGAATACGCACCTTTGAGTGTGCTGGTTTTGTTTTCTTTAAGTAGCACATGTTATAGGCTATACGGCGAACCATAAGATCATGTGCGGTTGCCGGCACTGAACCCGACTTCCCGTGACCTTGTTCGCAGTTTTGCTGTAAATGGGCCACGAAGTGAAGGGACTTGAATAAAGGGTATTCATCGAAAATAGCCGACAATTTCTTTGGATACTGAAAAGTCCCTTTATTTTTATAATGCTGCGTACCGAAGGGTGCCTTGGTACCCCCCAAGGGGGGTGTCTTCGATAAAGCTTGAATATCAAGTTCTGAGCTAGATAAAAGAGATGTCGAAGACACCTTTATTTTTTTGCAGTATTGTATTAATATGTTTTGGGACTCATACTGTACAAAATTAGTACGTTGTTTTTGATCTTTATATTTTCGTGTTTTCATTAAAAAGTTTTTAAGCTTGGACTAGAAGCTGTTAACCCGAAGATATCAAAATTTAAATTTCAAATCTTTGATTTTAGCTAAAATTTCCAAACTTCGCCGGGCTCGTAGCTGGGTTAGAACCCAGCTAAAATCAAAGATTTATTGCCTCAAATCGAAGATTTTGGCTGCTCCAGTACCCCCGGGTTCGCCGGTGGGGGGGTTTAATGACTGTTATTTCTCCCTAGTTCGGTAGATATCTTAATTCCCGTTATATTTTCAGAGGAAAGAAACTTAGTTATTACTCTGCACTGTTACGTGTTCTTAAATAGGTTGCTGTTTCTAAGCATACTACGGCAATGTTTCTGTTTCTTTCCGCTTTTCTAACTCAGATATTCTTTTGGGACCTTGCTAGAGGATAAGGGCTGTTTCCCTCTTGAGTATCGAGCTTATCCCCAATACTCTGACTATAAAAAAGTAGATAGGTATTCGGAGTTTTTTTATATTTAGTAAAGCTTTTCGCCACCCGCATATAACAAGTGCTCTACCCCCTATCTACAATTATTTACGCTATACTTAAATATATTTCGCAAAAAACTAGCTATATGCACGTTTGATTAACCTTTCATCCCTAGCCACAAATCATCCCAAAGCATTGCTACGCCTACGGGTGCAGTCCTCCACTTTTTTTTACAAAAGTTTCAACTTGTTCATGGCTCGATCACGTGCTTTCGAGTCTTAAGATAAAAACTAAAGGAATATTTCATCCTCGATTTCTCTACGCCTTCAAAAATAATTTCTCTTAAGCTTGCTTTCATCTTAAACTTGCTGACCCATCATGCAAAAGGTACACACTAGTGATTTTTATCACCTAGTATTGCTTGTAAATAAAAAATTTCAGGATCTATTTCACTCCACGATGAGCTATCTTATTTGACCGGCAGCAAAGCTGCTATTGGCAATAAGGCTCTTGGGTCTCTTTCACCTTTCCCTTACGGTACTTGTACGCTATCGATCATTTAGTAGTATTTAGGCTTAGAGGGCTAGTCCCCCTTTCTTCAGACAAAGTTTCACGTGCTCCGTCCTACTTATTCTTCTTGAAATTAAATTTGAGTTAAGATACAGGGCTTTCACCTTCTTTGGCACTGTGTTCCAATCAGTTTACCACAAAACTTAATATCATATTATGAAGACGCCTATTCCGCGTTCACTCGCCATTACTAACGGAATCTCGGTTGATGTTTTTTCCTTAAGTTACTTAGATGTTTCAGTTCACTTAGTTAATGATATAACGAATTAATGGTTCATTATATATAGGTTTAAATAACCGGGTTTACCCTTGAGGAAATCCATAGATTGTAGATGGTATTGGTCTTCTCTCTACTGTCAATATACGTAGCCGAAGCTACTTGACATGGCTTTTCGTATTTGTTAACGTCCTCTTCTCTTAAATGTCTAGGCTTCCATTTTTTATTCTTTTTGTTATAATTTATTATTAGTCTGAGTGATGATTACTATCATAATCATCCAAAGAACGCTCCGGGTCCGAACACAAAGTGTTAAAATCTTTGATTTTGAGTGTTCTATTAGGGGCTGGAAATCTCTGATTTCAGTAGCCAAATTCCAGATTTGAACTGGAAACCTTCTGTTTACAAAACAGACGCACTGCCAATTGTGCTAATTTGGCTAATTAGGAACGTAACAAAAGGTAAAATCTTTGATTTGCGCTCCGCCATAGCCTAGCAGCTGCCTCAAATCGAAGATTTTGGCTTCGCTAATGGGTGAAAATCTTTGATTTGGCCCGGGGTGCGCCGGTACCCCCTTAGGGGGGTTTCGTTTTATTTATTCACTTATATTAGTACAGGATAATTGAAAATGTTACCATTTATCTGTTTCAAGCCTAATTACATTTTTTGTCTAAAATGTTAAAAAAAAAGAAATCTAAAATGAAGCTTCGCGTTTGATATGCTTTCAACGCTTATCTTTGATGAACTTAGCGTACAAACAATGCTTCAGACGAAACAATTTGCAAACCAGAGATTCACCCCCACGGGTCTTCTCATACTACGTGGAGATCTTTTATCTTTTTTTCGTATGTGCGAGGTAGAAACCAAACTGTTTCACACGTGGTAGGAAACCGGCCAACAAAGTTAACCGGCTCCTTTTAATCCTTTCTCACAAAAGGCACGGACTATATCTTCATCCGCAGGTGATTACATCACCTGGTAGGAGTTGGCGTTTTATGATAACTCATCAAAGTTACCATCCAAACAGGCTAATCGCCTGATTGAGTCTCTACAGGGACACTTAGCAAATTCAATTCCAAAAATAAGGACCGAACTGTATTAGATGTAATCTTCCGGTTTTTTGTATCATTAAAACGGGACACCTGGTCTACTAGTTCACAACGCGTTAAAAACGCGTCGGGTTCTTCTTTTTTCTGGGACTGCTCAATAATTTGTAAAAGTAAAGCTGCTTGTCGTTTTTTTATCTTTAAATGAGGCCGCAAAGCTTCAAGACAATGTTTGACAGCTTCTTCTCCAACAATTGTATAGTCAGACATACCATTATCTGGGTTTTTTCGTAAACTTCCGTATTGTAACTGGTTTATCAATTGAATCAAAAACCAATGTCGCGTTGTCTTTTGATAAAACCCAATACACACACGAATTTGAAATCGAAGTCGATAATCAGGTCGTTTAATAATTTGTGCATAGATGGAGCCATCTCCATCTAGAAAACCCGCAATATACGACAGTTCCATAGGGGATAATCGTTTTAGTTTTTTGAGGTTGGTAGTTGTCATTATCTATTTTATGTTGTTGGTATCACGGTATACTTTTATATCTAAGTGTCTTCCCTCGGTATTGCCTGTGTAGGTTTGTTTGGTTGTCTAAGTTCCTAACACAGGTTTCACCGATATAAGCCAATACTAGGAGTAGGGTTACCCCTCTCCAACGCAGTATATCTACGTTCTGAACCCAGCTCGCGTAACGCCTTAGAGCACGAACAGTGCTACCCTTCCCAGCTGCTTCACCAGGAGGATGCGTTGAGCCGACATCGCTCGTTTTATGTTATTTAGAATTGAGTTTATGGATGGTTAGTCCATCTCATGTTTAGATAGTAAATGTTGATATTTTTTCGAAATCTTATAATGAAAATATGGTAAAAGTGTATTTTTGACTCGATTTACAAAATTAAATCCATCATCGTAAGAAATATAAACCCGATGGTAATCACCATCGCGGTGTGAACTAAAGGAAATACCATAAATATTTTCGACTGCTGTACTTAATCGATTGAAACTTACAGAATCAAAATTTTGTGTATTTAAAGTAACACCACCATGACGATGTCCAGATCCATCATCTATATATCAGTAAGCTAACAATTCATCTTTATAAGAATTTTCTATTAATGTTTCGATATTCTTTGGAATAACTTTTTTTCAACGAACTTTATTTTTTATACCAAAATTTTGAGGAATTGGTTCGTATCATGGAACCAAAGGTTTCAATATTTAAATTCTTCTTGAGTAAGAAGTTTAAAACATATCGAACATCGTTCTTTAAAACAGTGCTCTTTTCCCTTTTTATCAATATAACTCGAAGATTGAATTACGCGTCGATGAGGTAAGGTTCCTTGCCGTAATGTAGGATAATTTTTTCATAAATGGTCTAGATATGGTTCACTAGCTTCTTTATAATCAAATTTCAAATTAACAGCTCAAGTTAGATTTTTCTTAAGACGCGCGCCAATCGTTAAGTCTCCTAATATATGGCCTACTAATCAAGCTTTTTGTTGTTCGCTAATAGTAGTAAAATTATAAGTGTTTCAATCTTTTGTTTTAGGGTGATGTTGTTTATGAACTAATCATCAAAGTTGAAGTTCTCAATCAGTTGCTCATTCACCATTTTCACGCAAAATTTTATTTTCAAGATTATCTTGGTAAATGAAGAATAATTCTTTTTGCTTTTGTGTTGAGTTATTAAATCATTCTTCCGCTCAATTAATTATTGATTTTCGATTTTTTGTCAACGGTAAATTAACTTGTTTTATCTTTCGAGTCATTTTACGCCACATTTAACTATTTATTTACTTTAGTATTCATTCATTGCGCTACGCTACAATAATGGATACCAAATTCTAAACTGCAATATGTTCATCGATAGAATCATTTCTATCTTATTGCACCATATGTCTCCATATGGATCGGACTATCTCATCATCCCAGTAGGATGTTTGGCGTATAGTCTCTGAGGATCCTACTAACATATACTCTTGACGGAGTATAGCGTTGGTTTCCTGCTGATTGTCTCCATGTATTTATCATTGTTACGAGCCCTAAATATTAATGAAACGCTACGCGTTCCGAAACTATGGGGTGCCAAAGGCACCCAGTTCTGAAATTTCACCATAAAATTTCTATTCAGAGGGAGTAGATAAATCTTTTGAAGGTGTTCCAGCATACAGCCAAATGCATACACAAAGTCTTTCAACTATGTAGCCCCGATATTATTCAAGGTCGCAAACCCACCCTTCAATACGAACTCTCAGGGGGGATTACGCTGTTATCCCCGGCGTACCTTTTATCTATTAAGCGACATCCTTTCCATAAAGTAATGCCTGATCACTATAAACATGGTATATTTATTACCATCCTGCTCGAGCTATCACTCTTACAGTCCAGCTTCCTTTATTGCTATTGCACTCTAAACTTCAAGATGACGAAGTTGAGGAAACCTATATACCTCCGTTACTCTTTGGGAGGTTCCCGCCCCAGGCAAACTACCAAATTTAGACGGTCCTCAAACCGCATTGCAGTTTCTTTAAAGTACCAAGGATAATTCTTCGAATTATCTTTTCTTAAATAGGTACTTTAAAAAGTAAGTGAGCTTCGATGCTACAGAGGGTGGTATCTCAAGGGTGCCTCAACAATACTCTGGCGAGTAGGTATTACTGGCTCCCACCTATGCTGCATTCTGTAGTCACGTTGGCAATCTAAATCTGTAGTAAAGGTGCACGGGGTCTTTTCGCCTACGCACATATACACCGCATCTTCACGGCAAGTTCAATTTCACTGAGTCCCCACTTGAGACAATCGAGGAGTCGTTACCCTATTCATGCAGGACGGAAATTACCCGCCTAGGAATTTCGCTCATTTATGTTGGATACAAAAATGGAAGTAGATTTCTTACATTTAACTTGTATCACGCCATATGTCTCCATATGGATCGGACTCTATCTTCATCCTAGTAGGATGGAACACGTATAGTCTCTGAGGATCCTACTAACAGATACCCTTTTTGGGTATAGCTTTGGTTTCCTGCTGATTGTCTCCTTGTATTTATCATTGTTACAAGCCAGTAATACTTAATGATTGCAATATCTCTTTACAATAATATTACTAGGGAGTAGATAAATCTTTTGAAGAGTTTCCAGCATACGGTGTTCTTGGTTCCGTATCAATCTTCTAATGAAAGTGGGGTAGGCAATATAGTTAAATACCTTTGGTATTTGACCGGAATACGAAGTATTCCAGTTGTTGCCAAGTTTGAAAGCACCCAATTTACTTTGCAAGTTTGATACGGTGCATTTTTTTTCTTTCACGATAAATGCATCCATTGTTACCAATGGAGTAAGGCTAGCGCTTAACCTTAGGCATTATTAATTGCTAGCTGGATACATCCGGCCAGGTAGCTTCGCTACCTAGCTAAATATTATCAATAGGATACCCTATTGATTGCTCACGTCACCGTGAGGTTCGGACCATATCATCATAATCTTACCTTACAACCACGCTACGCGGAAGGCAGCTTTCCAGCTATTTGCTTTATAGATCAAAATTTAAATTTTGATAAATAGATGTTAAGGCTAGTATCTATCGCTAGTATACTATCTTCTAAGTTATGTTTGGCGTATGGCCTCTGAGGATTCTTTTGTTATTTTGATTTAATAGATGACGAAGATCGCTTCTTTGTATTTTGATTTGGATGTTCTTGTATTAGCAGTTGTAACTGCTCCAAGCTAAGTTTTCGATCTCGTCCTTTATAAGATGTTAAAGTATAAATTTGCTTTGCACAAGCTTGAGCATCGTCAAGATTTCAATTTTTACGGTTTGAGATTAGATTCCGACATTCCTTAAATTTTTCTCAATGTTTAATTCCTTCAGTTCCAAGAAAAGGATAAACATGCGTTTCGTATCAAGGCTCAAATGTTTCTGAAATTTGTTTTTTATTAGTAAATTTATACACTCAAGTCGCATCGGATCCATTTTTTCAAGTCATTGAACCAGTGTTATTGAAAACATATCGTTTTGTTCATCACAACAGATGAATTCCAGATGCATGTTGACAAATACTAATTTCTGGCTGAAAATTAAATCCAAATGTCGAAGTGGGATGTTTCTTTACTGATACTGTAATCGAACCCTCACCTTCTCAAAATCCAGCAAGCCAATATGTTCCAAATTGAGTTTGAAGTGATAAATCTAATTTTTGTCACGACGCTATACTCTCTTTCTCACTTTGATTTCGCCATTCAATTCGTTGCTGAGGGGTTCAATTCCGTATATTAATCTTTATTTTTTTACTCAATTTTAGCTGTTATATGTCCGTTATATACTATTAAATACTATCAAATACTATCAAATACTATCAAATACTCTTGAATATCCAAGATATCCAAGGGTAAAAATAAAAACAAAAGTCTTTCCTGCTGATTGACTCTAAATCTCAATCTGTCGCAATCTTATTTAAACTGGAAGGCCTAAACAACAGAGTTGTTTGAGCCCCCAACTGGGTGGTTTTGTATACACTTAGAATTTTGTTAGTTTGATTGTTAGAGATTATTAATGGATGTTACTACCTTTGTAACCAAAAGGCCATCTCATCACGAGCTTTCCAGCATATAGCCAAATTTTACAACGACCCATTTGTTAATCGTTATAGTTACAACCGATGTTTACTGGTACTTCAAGTGACAACCGAAGGGTCACCACTCATAATAGCCGAGCACTGATCAAGGGTCAGTCTGTATACATGGGATATTCTCCTTCGCACAGACCTGTGTTTTTGGTAAACAGTCGCTCCAAGTAATTGTGTGTCATCGAAGAGTTCTTCGACCTTCTTTCTCCCGAAGTTACAGAAGCATTTTGTCGAGTTCCTTAAGTGGGGTTTTCTCAATCACCTTAGTAGATTTACTACTTGACTACCATTGTCGGTTTAGGGTACGATTCATATTTCTTTGTTTTTTCTAGAACGTGTTTGATTAATTTAAGATTATTCAATATATCATTACCTTAGTCAAAAACACACTGTCAATCAAAAGAAAGACACAGAATCTTTTTCTGTGTTCTCATCCCGTAAAGCTATCGCTTTTACAGTTAGAGATCGTCTTAGCGTATGCAGATTGTCCGTCCATACAAACCCTTAGTCTTTCGGTGACGAAGGTTTTCACTTCGTTTTTCGTTACTCATGTCAGCATTCTTACTAATCAAAAGACGAAGGCTTTTTCCAAAACCGTCTAACTTATAGATTACATTTTGCTACCGAATTTATTGCGCCCGACGCTGCGTGTGGACCGGGGGCTGTGCCCTGATCATGCATAGCGTGTAATCGACTGGCATACTGTGTAAATTCCTACAGAATTTGAAGGCTTAAGCACATCAGCTAAGCCAGATGCTCCTGTACCAGACGCTAGTTATCCTACTTCATTTCCTGCGAATGCGCAGGATTTCGACAACAACATTGGTGCCTTCAAGAAAACCGGAGGCACAATAATTAATCTTCCAAAATTCAAATTTTGATGCGAGATCGGTACGATGTCTACAAAAAACGCAGCTAATCGCGTCCAATCGGATAGCGACAAGCTTGCAATTTTCTGGATAAACCAACCGGAGACTGATCCGGATAAATTATCCCCGCAACGACGAAGCGAAGCGATCGCTCTCGTTAAGAAAGTTCATACATCACATGCAATACTATTGCTTGAAATTGAGAACTTTCTTGGCCTGGAATGCCCAGGGGGGTTTGATTTAGATAATGTTATCTTTTATGCTTAACAAGAAGATCTTTTTGTGGCAATTGTGACCTAAAAATCTTCAAGTTGAACTACTATTGTCAGTCAAGGGAATTTAGGCTGCCTCGGTACAAAGGCTTCGCCTTTAACCCCTTTACTGGAGATTGTCTTCGATATCAAAATAGCAGCTCACCAAATCAAAGATTTTCAGCCCCCAATTTAAATTTTGAAAGCTCTGTTGCCTTGGTACCCCCATCGGCGCAGCCTGGGGGGTCCCGAACGCGTAGCGTTTGATATCTTCGACTGCTCCGGTACCCCCTCAGGGGGGGTTAGGGGGGTTATTTTTTCTTAATAACTTTTCGCAAGATTGTCTCATTTAAATATTCTTCACCTTTTTCAGTTTCCAGTCGCTCACAAAGGAAAACACCGCTCCCTTTATACACATCAGGTACTTTATAAGATTTGATCTCTGAAACAACACTTGTTAATAGTTGATAATTATTAGACGTTAAAAGTAAAGGCTGATTTTCTGCCTGCTGTTGCTGATCCGTTGGGCAATAGATATTGACACCAACCGGAATAGGATAAGCGGTTATTGCTGATTGGCCCAATTTAAGTATTAAAATTCGAATAAAAGAGGTTCCATCTTGGTTACTTTTATCAAGCCATCGTGATGCTAAGTCTTTTTGATGACTGCTAAGTTGATCCCGAAGGATTATTTTTTTGATAATGTAACCTCGAAAACCAACTCCCACAAAACGTAAATTTAAGTAATGAAGAGAGTTAAGGACTGCCTGTTCAGAACCAGTGCTGGGCTGCGTCGAACTGCTAATACTTTTGAACGGAGTACCAAGTCGAAGACAGCCCTTGGCAAGGCATCCTCCGGTTCCGAAGATTTTGGTAGCTGATATTTTATATTTTTTTTTTAAAGCTCACATAAATTTTTAGCAACAGGAAACCACGGTTCCTTGATGCTACTGAATCACCATTAAGTATGAGGGGTTAGCCCTTACCAGACTGTCTTGATAACCCCCATCGTCGAACCCCCCCACCGGCGAAGCCTGGGGTTACCGGCGCAGCCTGGGGGGTTCGACGAACGCGTAGCGTGTGAATCTTCCATGAGATCTGCCTATCGTTAGAATGTACTTAAGTTTAGCTTAAAAATAATTAAGTATGATCCAACTCCTTTCAAAATTAAAAGTAGCTGATAATTGTGGTGCTCGATTAGTTCAATGTATTAAAGTCCTAAAGTCACGAGCAAAAACAGCCAGTGTAGGTGATCTTATTACAGTTACTGTAAAAAAGGCGCGCCCTCACAAGCAAGTTCAAAAGAAAGATATTCGGACTGCTGTCATTGTACGTACAAAAGCAACATACCTGCGACCAAATGGAATAAAAGTTAGTCTTGGAGAAAATTCTTGTGTAATCCTACATTCTCGATTAAATAAAACGCCTATTGGAACGCGCATTCTGGGACCGATTCCTGTACGTGAATTACGTAAATCAAAAATTATAAAATGTATTTTACTTGCCAAATCTGTAATCTAGCGACGATGAGATCAAAATTTAAAATTGGGGGCTGGAAATCTTCGAGTTGAACCCCCCCCCCATCGGCGCAGCCTGGGGGGGTGAGCGCTGCGCGTTTGAAGCTTTGCTGGGCATAAAAGATGATTAAGTCACCCCGTAGTCTAAAATATACAAAATACCAAAAAAATTATACACATTCACGAGGAACCCCTGCAAAACGAAATACTTCGGTTGACTTCGGAATGTATGGCCTTCAATGTAATGAACCAACTTTACTTAGTTTAAAACAACTAGAGACATGTCGTCGAACCCTTCGTCGAGTTATTGCCCGCCGAACTCCCATTTGAATTCGAGCTTTCCCGTATAAACCTTTATATAAAAAAGAGCAAGGACAGCGAATAGGTAAAGGAAAAGGGGAACGAGCAGCTTGAGTTTGCCCAGTTCGAAAGGGACAAATCATCCTTGAAGTTGGAGGACAAGTTGATATCAATGTGGTGCGTAAACTTTTCTCCGTGATTTCTTTCCAATTAGGTGTCCCTACAAAGCTAGTAAAAAAACACAAGCTCCGTTAATAGCCGCAGATGAACCCCCCTTGGGGGTAGCCTGGAATCAAATATTCGGGGCTGCAGCCCCCATTTTATTGAATGCCCAAACAGGTCGGCTCGGTACAGTGTATGTCGGCGATCACCTTCGGTATGCTCTTAGTAACCTTTGCAGAAATTTTAGCCCCCCCACCTGGGGGTACTGGAGCAGCCTGGGAGACCTTCGCGTCAAAGCCGCACCCAAACAAACCAGGCCTTAGAGTTGGTTTTAAACTGTTTTGTATTTAAGTTATTAGAATGGTTCTATGAGGATGATTCGTGACTTGAACACGAAACCGTTTGCGTGTAAAGCAAACGCTCTACCAATTGAGCTAATCATCCAGAAATTAAGTAGAAGTGTCGTTTAGATTAGATACTTCCGAATGCTATGCGTTTGAGCGGTAACGAGATTGAAATGGGGGCTGCGGCTCCGAATCTACCACACACAGCGTTCAAATTCTGTAGGAATTTCCCTACGGGGGAAGAACAGGCGATAGCAGAATTCGAATCTACATTACAGGGTCATGAGGCCTGTGACTTAACCGTTAGTCCATATCGCATGGAGCCGCAGGTTCCTAACTAGATAACTTTGAACTCGTAGATCTCTTTGATTACCATTATTCTATTGGCTATGTTGGGGCCGTGCCCCTGTAATCATCACTAAAGTGCAAGTCGAAGACCACTTGCTCCAGTACCCCCCAGGTGGGGGGTTCGATAAAACGCAACTCCTGGTTAAGAGGTGCGCTTCCCCCGTAGGGGAATCTTGATCGAACGAAAGAGAACGGGCTTGAACCGATAACATTTAGCTAGACAGGCTAACGCTCTACCAATTGAGCTACTCCTCCAGAAATTGGGGGCCATGTCCCCGCTGCAACAAGTTGCCATTATTATTTGCTTACCTTAGTACCCCCCTTAAGTTGAAGACAATCTTCGGTAAGCGGGTACCGGAGCAGCCTGGGGGTTAACCCCACGGAGAATCGAACTCCGATTTGTTGAGAGAAAGTCAACTGTCCTAGCCATTAGACGATGGGGTCACTAAGTCAGCTATTTACCAACTTTAATCTGACGGAGCCTTGGTCCCGTATTTACTTCGAGAAGTTCGACGCTTAGAAAGACCTAAAAAATCAAATTTGCCTCGAACAGCTTTATATTTAGCACCAGGAACATCCTTTGCTTTACCTCCTCGAACCAAAACTACAGAATGTTTTTGTAGATTATGACCTTCTCCAGGAATATAGCATGTCACAAACTCACCATTTGTCAGCTTCACTCGAGCTACTTTTCGGTTTGCTGAGTTAGGTTTTTTAGGAGAAGTCGTAAATACTTGGACACACACACCCTTTTTCTGGGGACAGTGTTGAAGTGAAGGAGCCTTAACTCGTTTTTTTCGTAACGAGCCGGCTAATGATCCATTGGTCTTTCGGGGATTTTTTAACTGTTTATTCATATTAGAAGATGGTTATTTTTCTGCCACGCCCACCGATACTAGCTAAGTTGCTCCAGTACCTCCTTACCAGGCTTCGCCGAACGCGTAGCGTGGTTGTCTTCAACTTAAGGGGGGTTCACCGCCAGGATCTGAAGGCTACTTCTTTGACTTCTACTTAAACGTTATTAAGATGGGCTATTTTATGGAGGAGGCACGATTCGAACGTGCGAACTACATTGAGATTTGATTTACAGTCAAACGCATTTGGCCACTTTGCTACTCCTCCTTGGAAAACATCAGACACATTATTCCCCTTAAGGGGGCTGCTCCAGTACCCCCATCGGCGAAGCCTGGGGGGGTTCGCCGGTGGGGGGTCATCGCAGTTTGCTGCTACTATGTGAGTAATCACCATAGCAGCTTCGCTGCCAGACTTTATTTAAACGGCTGAGCCGCTAACCGCAGCAGGACTTGAACCTACAACCATCAGATTAAAAGTCTACAGCTCTACCGATTGAGCTATGCGGTCATATTACCGAGGCCAGTAGCTGCCTCAAAGGCTTTCTTATCAAAATTTAAATTGGGGGCCGTGCCCCCGCTGCAGTGAGCTGCTATTGCCTTGCCAAATTTCAGCTCAAAATCTTTGATTTTGGCGTTCGATTAATTTGCTCACGCTCGATTTGCTTCAGCCAACTTATGTAATTGCTCTCGTTGATTTATAGTTTTTCCTTGGTTAGTTAGACAACCAAAAAATTCGCTAGCTAAACACTCTGCTATAGATTTACCTGTAATGCTTCGTGAATTTAGAATTAATCATCGAATCGCTATTGATTCTTGTTGGCTTGGCGTTAACATTTCTGGAATAATTACCTTTTTTCCACCCCGACGTAGAGAACTAGTTGTAATCCACGGTTGAGCCTTACGTAACGCAATTAAAAAAACTTCTTCTTTTGTTAAGCTATTTAGAGAGTGTAGGTTAAAACGCTGTGCATTTATGTCATTTATCAAATTATGTTGTTCAATTCGCTTTTTAAGTAATTGTAAACTTTCATCAAAAACCTTTGTTGCAGTAGACTTCTTTCCGTCTAATATTAGGCGTTGGATAAACCGCTCACGTAGACCGCCTGCGGCTTCGCCAAAGTTAGTAACTGAACTAGGTAGTTTAGCTACTAAGTCTATTGATGTTATGCTGCACAACGGCTGTGCCGAAGTGTGCAGTTGATAACCCGGCAGCGAAGCTGTTACCCGTAGTGTTTTAGAGCTTTTGATTCCGAACGTCGCGCGTTTGAAAGCTACGCTTCCGAAGGCTACGCCTTTGAAAATATTTTTCTTAATTTGTTGGTAAGACATACTTTTAAGCTCCGTTAATAGCCAAACAAGGGCTTGCCTTCCGCGTAGCGTGGCTGTCTTCGAGATCAAAATAGCAAAGCGTTTGATTACATTTAAATTTTGAAACCTTTGGTTCCGAACGCGTAGCGTTTGATATCTTCGACTTGCCTGCCTTGGTACCCCGGGTTGATTTGAGCCTGGGCAGCCCTTAGGATAAAAGGTCATGCTACATAGTAGCATAAAAAAACTATGCCAACTTTAGAAACTATCGGCTTCGTGCCTCAGGTGGCACCTCTTGTCATCTTACTTCTTCTTTCTTTCGTATTAAACGTAAAACTTTTCCTACCAACTGTAGGTCAAATTTTTGCGGTACGTAAACAATCATCTTATGCTATTTCTAACTTATTAAACCAACCTGAAGCTACATCGACTTCAACGCGTTCTCTTTCAACTTCAATTTTTAGTTCTCCTGGTTCTTTAGGATCTTCTGACTTCGGTCCAAGTCTACATTCTGTACTTCAAACTCAGTTTTCAAGTAAGGTAAACACGGACCTTCTTAAAGATTTAGAAGCTTCAGAAGAGTCTAAAAAGCTTCAAACGTTAATTAGTTACAAGGTTAAGTAACCCCCCTAAGGG
>JACKZZ010015322.1_pt1 | contig 50701 bp, 53 predicted proteins | sample 8027871 | NCBI WGS metagenome assembly JACKZZ01 (sample SAMN15724774, study PRJNA655200) | protist metagenome | isolation source: fluorescence activated cell sorting (FACS) single amplified genomes of... | place: USA: West Boothbay Harbor, Gulf of Maine | collected 2000-07-19
CCCCAAATCTTTTCCCCAAATAGTGAACAAAGACTCTTCTAGTATTTTATTGTATCTTAATGCAGCTTCTTCCTCTGTTTTAGTATTTTTCGACAATGCGAAAGCTTTTCCATTTTGATCTATTGTGGCTCTTGTTTCTATTCTAGCTTTAAATGTTCTCCTATCAATTGTCACCCCTTTATATGGACTAATTCCTTTTTTATCTGGGACGCTCTTTAGATTATTTTCTAATTGAGTAACAATCATTAGATTGCTGTGATGATTATTACTTGGGTCGCCATCAATATGATCAGGGCATACCATATTGCAAATGAAAGTAAATTCTGTTGGGGTCTTTAAAATATGTCTGTCTCTACCTAGTGGTAAACCATAGTAAGATACTAAGGGAGATTTAGGTAAAAGATCATAGAATGTTTCTGCCATTAACGCATGAACTCCTATAGGTATACTTCTAGAAATTAAATGAGGAGCTACATTTCTATATGTAGTAAATGGCCTTGAACGAGTCTTCAAAACCTTATTACTCCTAATACTATGAACTTGTGAGGTGTAAAAATCTATTTCATAATCAGGATAAGTAACACCCCGATAAATGATTGGCCTTCTAAGTAATTGGGTATTATCAGATATAATCGGATACATTAGTGGATATAAATATATTTTAAACAGGTTTCTTTTTAAGATCCTTGAAAAGATCATAAACACATTGATCTTTCTTTGTCACCTCTCTAACTTTTACAGTCCTCTGAAATGAGTGTGACCCATAAGCCATCTCTCTTTTACATAACCAACCCTCTTCAATAAAGAAGTCTTCATCCCAGTCGAAGACTTCGCAAAGAAAGTCTATCGTAATCAAATACTTCTGAATCTCTGTTATTTCGACTTCAACTTCTTGTTTAGCTTTTATTTTCATAGTAAAGTATTAAATGCATCCAACAGGGTTTAGACTACCGTCTCTTAATATCCTAGGTAGTTTAGCGAATTAGTCAAGACTTTTGTAAAAAAAATTCCCTCACCCCGAATATTCAGAGTGAGGGAACTTAAGGTTTGTAATATACTAAAAAGTATTACTTATCTTCGGATTTATCCTTAGCTTTTCCAACATTTACAGCCAGAAAATCAATAACGGAGTAGACCTTAGATAACCAAGAACCTTTTTGTGGGGTTGGGGAGGCGGCGGCGATGATTGATGCTGCTGCAATAATAGCAGTAACCCAACTAAACCAAGCTTCGTCCTCAACAAGCGAAATAATAGCGTCCATATATTATATTACACCTAAAATCAAAAATTTGTACTATTTTCCTTGACCCCTATAGGGTTTTTTGTAATTTGTAGACGTTTTAGTGGTGGATGTTTTGCTTTTGGCGTGAATACCCTTCCTCTTAATCTTCTTTTTTTTCTCAAAAACTGCTGCTTTTCTCATTTTAAATGTTTTTTAATTATCTTTAACAAATTGCCCATCTACCATTTTACCAGTGCGACCTTTAATTACATCATAAGCTGCATTTAAACAGTCTGTAGTGTCCAGATCCACCATCTTAGCGAGTAAAACAATAGTAACTAACATATCTCCAATACCATCCTTAACTTCTGCAAGGATATTCTCTTTATTTTCGGCAGGAATTCCAAGAACTTCCATCAAGTTGGGTTGACTATCAAGATCATTTAGTTTCTTTAAAGCTGCTCTTGTTTCATCAAGCTCTTCTTGCGTCTTGTCCAGTTGTCGAAGTGGGGTAGAAGAATCTAAAATCCCTTTACTTTCTCCCCACTCAATCACTAATTTACTTAGCTCTTCGTATTTCATAGATTCTTGTCGTTTTAGCATGTTGTATACAGCTTTCTCAAAAGGTCTCATAAGCTGATTGTTTTTGGAGCCATCTCTTGCAGTTCTTCACAAATGCGAATGATTTCGGCCCCGCTCATGCCTTTGGATAGTTTTTTTAATTTAGTCATCTCCTTGTAGAAAAGTTCATAATCCTTATCTTGGTAGATGTATTCCTGCTGGTCTCCATCATGACGTACGATAAAATCAGAATATGTTTCATAGAGTGTTGGGTCGATGCACTTCTCAATTGGATCATAAGAAGCTTTACCCACAACATAATTAAATATGTCGGATTTGTTGACTGAGATATTTATGATTTCTTGACTCATATTTAACGTAACAGCCCGACCATAACAATCTATGGAGGGGCTGTCAATGTTTTTTTTGAAAAAGATTTACTAAGCTTGCTTCTTTATTCCCCCTCTTCTTCTTGTGGGGTGATCTGCTCTTTCGTTTGCTCTTGAATTTTGGTAGCGAGAAATGATCCCGCTTCAGCAACTTGAAGACCTTGAGCCTTAACTGCGATATCAATAAGTTGTAGAAGTACGTTGGCTTCGTTTTCCTGTAAAGAAAGTTTAATTTCGTTCATTGTTGCTTGATAATAACAGAAATTAGCCCCGTTTTCAACTAAAATCTTCGTTAAAATTCAACCAAGGAGGTGAGTCTGTTAAATTTATCGGATTTATTAATTGGTCGATTTTACTGTCAAGACCGCTTTGGATTTCCGCGACATCTAAATTACTCTCAAGCCAACCTTCTACAGTTGACTGCGTGAGATCCTCGTATTCAGTATAATTTTCAGTATTAGGCTCACCTAGAGGGCAAGCTCCATAAGTATCAGCGGTGTAAGGGTTGCCATCTTCTCCCATTTGGTCTGAGACGGCAGACATGCGCCAATGAATTGTGTGAATTACTCCAGTTAATGAATTTTGCGTTGGATATCTATCCATTGCACTGATTATCCAGTTATATGTATTTGTCATTTTTTTTATTTTTTAATTATTTTAAAGAGATGCTGATTGTAGCTCACCACTATTATTGATTGAGATAAGGAAACGACTCCCACCCGGACTCGTAAGTATAACACCTTCTGCGCTGCTAGAGCCAATTTCAACAGAGCCACTAGCCTTAATGTTCCCTATCACTTCTAACTTCTCGGAAGGGTAGGATGTAGTAGACATTCCAATACCTACATTTCCGTTTCCATGCGCGAGCAAAATCGGATTAGCGTTACGATCTGTAACATAAAGTGAGTAAGAGTTATAACCATTTACACCTGCACGAATATTAAGACCAGATGGCCGCTGACCCGTTGAGCTTTCGGAGTTGTAAATCAGAGAGGCTAGTCCATCACCATCTGAATGTCTAAAATTACCTGCTATTGATAACTTACCTGCATACGGTGTTCCGATATGCAATCCTTCTGATTTAATGTCCCCAGCAACGTCAAGTTTTTTACTTGGACTTGTTGTTCCTATACCAACGTTGCCACTACTGCCCTGCAATGTTAGAGTATCAGTAATTCCGTATTTTAATAAAATATCACCAGTTTGACTGTTAGTGTTGTATGCTCCTGCTTGTAAGACAATAGTGCCTTTATCGCTCGCCGTAGTTGAGTCTCTCTGTCCTAACTGTATATAAGATCCATTAGATGCGCTGGCATTCCTAGTTGAAATGTAAATGTTGCCATCTGTATTACTCGCAGCTCCATCAGTAGCTCCCCATAAACCAGCTTTGCCAGAATTATATTTATTAATGCCAAGAAGAAGTCCTGAATGACTAGCGCTTACAGCATTGGGTTTGATCAACAAATTACCACTCTCAATATGTAGTTTCTCAGTTGGACTAGTTGTTCCTATACCAACGTTGCCGTCAGACTTAACAGTAACTTTTGTTGACCCTTGATTTTGAATAAACAACCTCCCTTTTGTATTTAGGTAAGTGTCAAAATTGTTCACATACATCTCTGTGTAGTTAGAACTTGATATGTCTTCGAACCTTAAAGTTGGATTTTCAGCGGCAATAGTCAATAATTCAGATGGACTAGTTGTTCCTATACCAACGTTGCCGTCATGGGTGATACGCATTCTTTCTGTATTACCACCTACGTTAGTGTAGAAAGTTATAGGTTTTGAACCCGCCGTAGCTTGAAGTTGTAAACCTAAACTTGATGTGCTAACAACCTTACCTTCATTGCCGACACTAAATAAGTTAGCGAAAAAACTACCTCCATCAGTAATATTATTGCTACCCATCGCAATAGCCCCAGACATCGTGCCACCAGTCTTCAGTAGCGCGTTGCTAAGAGACGTTAAGTAACCTTGGGATTTAACATAAGCAGTTGTTGCTATCTTGGTACTATTTTCACTTGAAGATTGTGTCGGCGCTGTTGGATTCCCAGTTAAAGCTGGACTTGCTAATGGCGCATAACCAGCAGAAGCGTGGTTGCCCCAACCAAAAGCAGTATCAGCAGAAGCCCCTTGAGCCGCTGTAGCAAAAGTGCTTGTAGCAGAGAAGGCTGCTGATCCAAGTTCTCTATAGCCAATTTGATTACTTCCGTTAACAACCAACGCAGTAGCTTCTGAGCTTTGATTTGATAAGCTTGTTAATTTTAAGTCAGCAGCTTCGACTGTCGCACTAGATTTTATATCTCCTGCAACGTCAAGTTTTTTACTTGGACTCGTTGTCCCTATACCAACGTTTCCTCCAAATGGGTTTAAAACAAAGTTTCTATGAGTGGAGGTAGAGTTGGTTGAATAAGATTGGATAAATCCACTGTTAGCGCTACCAATTCCACCAATGGATAATGAAGAACCTCCTTCGTTAATATCTATCCGCAACGCAGCTCTTTGCTTTAGTTGAGCGTCAGCATTAGTCTTAAATGGGACTCTTGAAACAATAGAAGGGGCGGTAGAGATTGTTTGATACGCATGCAGTTTAGAATCAGGACTAGTTGTTCCTATACCAACACCAGCCGTAGTTATTCTAGCTTGCTCAACTTCATTCGCGATGAATTGAATATTGTCTGTGTTACTACCACCTTCAAGTTTAATTTGCGTATCATTATTGCTAGTCTTAATCAGTAAATCAGTATTCGCAGATATAGTTGGTAAAATACCGTTTGTTGAAAGAGTGAGTTCCCTTCCAAAACTATTAGTGGAATCTACCGTAAAGGTGGAGGTTCCTGCACCGCTAATTGTGGAAGAACCGACAGTGATACCGCTGGCGGAGACATTACCTTGAGCTAAAACCTCATCAAGAGTTTGATCGTCGGTTTCAGAGGTTAAATAATTCTGTGACGAAACCCAAGATTGTGTGGCGACTGTGAGTCCAGCTATCGTGATGCTGCCTGTAAAATTAGCCTGAGTTCCGCTTAAATTTGGTATTGGTTTAAATGACATGTGGTTCCTCCTCTTCTTTTATGTAATCGTTAATATCTAAATTGAATGCGTCACAAGCTTGTTGTAATGTGTCAAACCAGCTCCAACCGTCTACAGGATAACTGTAACTATCTTTCTGTTCTTTAAGCAAAGTAAAGTCTTTATTGAAGACGGCTTTACCAGCGAATAACAGATCTCCGCTATCATACTTATAAAATCCTTCTATGTAATATTCTTCTTCCATTTAAGTTGCAATTGTCCACCCTTTGTTTGTTGCTATGGCTTTATCTTCGTCTGTAAGATTACCTTCTGCTGGGGTTTCATTAATATTTATAGTTCGACTAGCGTTTCCTAAACCGCTAAATACTGCTGTCATAGCCTCTCTATCCATATTGGTCCTACGATAACTTACATTCTGTGTTACACCTGAAAGTATGCCCCCAGACTCTAAACAATACGCCTGATAAAAAGTATTTCCAAGTGACGAAGAAACATTTGATGCGTCAATAGTAGGGATATGTTTTAGCCCAATCGCAGCATTGAACATCTCTGGCATTCTTGTTATATTGTCAGCGTTATTATTTATTCCTGTAAAACTATCTGGAAGTTTACTGAAGTATGTACTCTCAAACGCTTCCTCATAATCTGTAACTCCTGCGTTTCCAAAACCACTACATGCCCCCTCTGGAATTTCAGTTAAGTTATAAGTCCCACCAAGGAATTGTTCAAAAGCATCAGAGTTGCTCGCACTTACAGTAGTGAAATCATCTGGTAATCGAGTTAAACTAGAACAACCATGAAACATTAAATAAAAATCAGTACTTGAATTGGTGGGGAGACTATCAATAGATTTTAAACTATAGCAATTATAAAACATTTGAAGTGTGTTTGTAGAGCCTGTTATATTTAAAGCTGGAAGACTTTCCAAATTATAACAACTACTAAACATAGCCAAGGTATCTGTGACATTAGAAAAATCAATCTCAGGTATTCTTTTTAAAGAAAAACAGCTATTAAACATGTATCTAACATCGCCAACAACATTTGTTAATTTTGGTATAGTTTCTATTTTACTGCAAAAATAAAACATCCCATGCATAGGGTTGCTATCAGATTGATTGGTAGAAGAAGTATTTAAAGTTTTAGGGATTTTCTCTAAAGATGAACAAAAATAAAACATTCTATAAAAATCTGTCCCGCTTGATGTATCTATAGGAGGAATAAATCTTAAATTTCTGCAATACATAAAGGTTTGAGAGAAACTAGTGCAATTGCTAGTATCCATCATGGGAATCTTTTGTAACGAATTACAATTAATAAATGTGCTTCTCATGTCGGTAGGCGCTGCATTACTAATAGAATCTGGTATTTTGGTAAGTTTGAAGCAGTTTTGGAATGTGCCAACTAGGTTTGTCCCTCCACTAAAATCTAATTCGGGTATTTCTTCTAATGCATAACAACTATTAAATGTTTGGCTCCAGTTAGAAATATTTGATGTGCTTCGATCAATCTCAATACTCCTCAAAGCATACATGTAATAAAACGCATTATTAAAACTAGTCATGCTATCACTAAAGTTGACTATCCTTACATGCTCAAGATGTTTGCAAAGGTTACCACCAATACTACTTATCAATGAAATAGATGTTAAATTTGGAGAACCAAAAACAATATCTAAATACATTCTTGGGTTAGCGTAAGGATGTACATTATTAGGTGGATCTTCGATTAAATCAAAAGTTGTGAATCCTTGCCCAGCTTGAGGCGTGACAGATATCAGAGCTTGTCTATATGTCCTGCCATCCTTGTCATGCGTAAATTCAGTATTAGCATTTAAATTAGAATAATCATATGTATGTTCTGCTTCAGCGTTATCGCCATATGTATCTGTATTACCATCACCCCAATCAACTGTGTAATTCCCACTAGTTGTATTAAAATGGAAAACAAATTGATTTTTAAATTCGCTACTTATAGCTACTAAAGCAGTAAACCTACTTTCGTTAGATGCTATTGTAGGCATATCTAACCATCTAGGATTCCTTACCCAAGGTGTAGCTTTAGGAGTTCTAGCTATAGAGCTACGCTCTAAAACTACATTTCTTATCGGGGTGTTGCCAAATCTTATTCCCATATCTTTTAGATTCTATACCAATTTGAACCATCAGATTGTACAGTCAAAGATTCAAATCTTGAGTTAATGGTTTCAGAGCTGCTTAGATCAATTGAGCCGAATGAGCTACTTATATTTACAGCTTCTGTTGTGAGGTTTTTAATATTATAAACATAATTACTATTATTTACGGCTGAAGGTAATGTAATGTCCGTTGATGCTGAACCGCTAACTAAAACTGTATGGTCTGTATCTGTGATAGTATAGTTGTTCGTAACAGTTTTTATAGGATTAACAACTGGAGAATTAGTTGATTCATCACTAATAAAATATAAAGTATTAGAATCTGGAGTTATTGCATCATACTCAGCCTGAGTAAGTTTTACTATAAAGTTAACATCACTTGATGATACGCCAGAGGGTGACGCAATGGTAACCGCACCAGCGGATTCCGTAATTTGTATACCTGAACCTGCTGTAAACGCTAACGTCTCACTAGGATCAAGGGTATTGCCACCAGCGGTGACCGTTCTTCCTGCGGATGAGGAGAAGGCTGCTGCTCCAAGCTCCCTAAAACCAACCTCATTACTTCCATTAATAAATAGCGCGGTAGCTTCTGAGCCTTGATTTGATAAGCCCGTGAGGGTTAAATTAGGAGCTTTGACTTTTGAATTAAAGGTCTTTTCACCAGAAATAGACTGCTCCCCATAAACAAGAACAGCTTCATCAATCGTAACATATGGGTTTCTCTCAATAGGTTGTTTCACAATCCTATTGGGGCCAACAGTCCAAGCTACCCCGGAGCCTATTTCGCTGTTAGGAACCAAGTGGAAATAAAAATCTCCAGAATTTGTTTCAAATCTTGCTTCATCTATACCAAAAGTTTGGACACCTAATTGATTAATTGGCGCAGTATATTCAGGGAATAATGACTCGGAATTAAATCCACTGCCAGTAGTAATAAATACATCCAAATCTGTCATTTTGACATATGACATGTCATTATCAAATGTAACTGTTAAACTAATTTGACCAGTTTGACCTGTGGTATTCACACCAGATTTATCTGACAAAGAACCAGAATGGAACGTTGTCCCCGTTGCGTCCTTAACGGCAACCCCACTAATTGAAGGAAGGTTCCCATAAAAATAGAACTCAGACTGGCTTTCTAAACTATCTCGACCTTGTACTTTAGTTCTGATTCCAAAATGCTTTGCATAATCCCCAAAAACATTTATATTTTCTACCTCATTAAAAGTAAAAAATGTATTTTTGTAATCAACCAGATATCCAGTCTTGATATTATTTCCAGAAATATCTATAATATCTATATTAACTTTGGAGGTAAAAGCGCTAGCTAAAAAAGAACTTTCACTAGTTATATCATTCTCATCTCTATCTAAAATACCCAACTGTATTCGAACATCTTTATATAGATGAACTCCGCTACCACTAGAAACAGCGGTTACATCTCCAGTATTACCAGAGAAGAAAACGGGAAACTCATAAAGTCCCGTATTTAAAAGGTCATTTCCGTAATCAAATGGCATCTTATCTAAAGTTTATGTTTGTAACTACAGGTCTATCAAGAGAAGCTATGTTTTCATACAGGAAAAAGCTTCTGATGGTAGTGTACTCAGAATCGAAATAAACATTTGTTGAATCCGAAGTTTTATCACCCAAAGCTTTTACAGCCATAAAGAAGTTTCCAACGGTTGTAATACCCGTGAATTTAACACCAGTAACATCTTTATCAATACCAGAGTTTTTCACTACTCCATTAGGGTAATGTAAATTTACATTGTATCCGTTATTGTTAGCAACTTGCGGCCAAGCACCGCTAATAAAAAAGCTTTCTGCTCCAACATCTTCACCTGTTGTTAATGCTAGAGAAGTGGGTCGATCTAAATTTGTATAAACTTTATCTCCAACTTGAGTAGCGACAGAATATGCAAAAGTATTTTCTTTTCTTTCTATAGAAATATTTTTCTCGATAAGATCATACTTACCAGTATCAAATTTTATCGCAGCCACTAAATACTCATTAGGGTTTTCTTCCTTAATTGAATCAATCTGATAGATAATATCAGAAGCATTTTTTATGTCATATCTATATGGACTCCCAACTTTTATAGTGCTTAAGTATTCAGGTTTATCAACCCCGCTTACGAAAGAACCTCTTTCCCCTGACACATCACCAATTGAACCACCACCCGCGACATTTAAAGTAACTAATTGAGATGGAGTACCTACTCCAATTTCTGATTCAAGAATACCGCCATAATCATTTATATCTTGGGATAAACCAGAGAAATACCCACTGAGATCACGATATACTGTTCTCAACCTTCTGTCAGTGGTATCATCATCATCATACTCATAAACACCTGAACTTTCATTTATTGAATATAAAGTATTCCCTCCAAAACCCGTGTCTGATATAAATTTATCATAATCTTCATTATCTTGATAAATTAAGCCACTAGCAAAAACCCAACCTGTAAATCCCGTGTTAAAATAAAGTAGATTATCCCCAGTTCCTGTGTAACAGGGGTATTCTTCAAATAAATTATTTGTCTCTTCATGCTCCTTAATTTGCCCCGTGCTGTAACCATCTTTATAACCAGAAAATGAATAATCTCCAGTGAATACGTTAAAATCTGCATTAATGGAGCCTGTAATAGAAAAAGATTCATACCTGAGTCTTTTTTTAGTGGCCAAAGCGTTTAAACCAGAAATACTTTCTTGGCCCGTAGGATTATAAACAGTTAAAATCCCTGTCATTGAAGTCGGACTAAAAGGACCACTTAATCTGATATACTGACTATCAGTGTCCACACTCATTATCTTACCAAAGTTGGACTTATTACTTTTTAATTCATCATCTATAATGATTAAGTCTCCGGGTTGGCAAAGTAAAGCTTCCAAACCAGAAGAGAAAGCTACTCTTTGATTCTCTTTGATTGTTTTATATATTAAATGCTCACCAATTCTGAGAGCCATTGCTCTTGAGGTGACACCTGCTGCTTCTATAGTAGTTTTGAAAACACCACGATTTCTTATATCTTCAGCGTCTTCGATAACTTCTATTTTAGGAGCAAAGTTTTCAAATCTATCCTTATAAGCTACCTCAACAGTATTAAACTGTTGATCTCTTCTGAAATTAGAATAGTTAAAAATTCCATCTTTAACATTAATGTTGGAAAATGTCGCTATAGGTTCTTTTATTCTTTGATCGATAAAAGAAATTTCAGAGTTCCTGAAAAATGTTTTACCTCTGAATAGATTTGATATTAACTGAATAGCGTCAAAAATTTTCTCTTTTGAATTGAATAGTATATTGCAAGAATAACGAGGTTCTAGACCTCCCCTACCATCTGGAACTCCTACAAAATTACCATTTTCATCTACAGCATCGCAAAACCTTCCTATTTTATAAAGTTCCCACTTATTAATTTCTGTTTCTGAGACTTGCTGACCCAAACCATACCTCGTACTTGTCAGTAGGTCAAAAAGAATCCAAGCTGGATTATCTGTCCAACCTTCTTTGAATGATCCATCCCAATCTCCAATATATAATTGTTTCTCAAGAGCATCTGATTCTTCAAGCTCTTTTTCTGTTTTATAGTATCTTTTATCTTTTGAGGTTAGAGCAGTAGATGTGGGGAAATAATTACTTGGTATTTTTATTCTTTTTAATCTAGCGTCGTAAGTCCTTTGTGGTATATTACTAAATGTTTTTGTGTCAACTTTAACCCCAAATACAGCAGAAAAAGGATACGTAAAATAAGACGGTATCATTTCTGTTACTTTAGAAAGCATAATATCTTTGCTAATCAAAACAGAGAATGTTTCTGTAGATAACTTTGTGACTTTCACGTATCTCTTTTGAAGACTACCATCTACAGCATCCGAAGCATTAGAATAAACAGGTGGTAAATCAAATGGGACATTTATATCTTCATCATGTTTTCGATCTCTACCTTGCGCCATAACATGTTTGTAGTTAGTTGGGCTATTCCCCTGATCTGGATTGCCTATATCCAAAAGGGTTACCGTTTCTACTAAAGAAGCGATTCTGTATATCTTTGAAATATAAGGCTTCTCATTACCATCTCTTTCTAACAGTCCGACTTCGACTTCAATATTTACAATTGTTGGTATTTTATCCCCCGGTTTAAAAGCGTCTGGACCACTTGCATTGGTGTCGAGTTCTTTTTCTAAAGAATCGTATAAACTATTAATTCTCAAAGTAATTGATGCTTGTGCAACATTTGGGTTGTGAACTATGTGAGTGACAGAAACAGCCTCTTCATCGGTAAAATTACTAGCACTAGCAGTATTCCATGAAGAAAAAGATACGTTACCTTGTGAGCCTTGTCGCTCACCGTCATTACTTCCTTCCGGGTATTCTGTAGTACTAAGTCCAAGTCCATCGTCATCCGTTAAACCGAAATCAGCAGTGTTTTGTCGAAAATTTAGTTTAGTGTCCCCGCTACTAAGTTTAATTCGTTGAACCTCACCAAAATTTCTATATGGCCCATATAGAATCCTGTTATAGTTTTTATCAATAGAGATTTTATTGAAAAAATTTAATGGGCCTTGAGATTCTTCACCCAGTTTTTGTTCAATAAGAACATTTGAATAATTGTATTTTAGATTACTTTCATATTTATGTGTTAAAGAAAGTGTTGTTATTCTTCCTAACTCTTCTCTAATAGAGAAAGGGAATGAGGAACCCCGGTAAATCGCCCCGTTAGCTGCTGTAAAAGAAGCGACAGGTTGTAGGTACATTATAAAAATAGCCCCTATAACATCCCCAGTTAATTCGTTGTTTTCATTTATTACTGGGACTAATACATTAGTAAATTTCACGCTAGCTTTATCAAGAGCGACAACGTTTCCATTACTAGTGAATTCAAACTGTAAATTTTCTGTATTAGTTATTACTTTACCTGTGTGTCCATTTTGGTCCAAGATATCTCTGTCAGGATAATACATGAGTATATGACCATCAGAAATACCCGTAAATAATAACTTTTCAAGCTCCCCGGAAGGGACGTTTCGCCAGTCATGATCGCCTAACGCATTGGTTAATGTAGTTTCTATTAAATCGTAATATGTTTGATTCTTTATAGTTCCATCAACGTTTACCAAACTTTTTAATTCGTCCAACAAATCAATAAGAGGGGTCATTGCTCCTTTAGAATTATCCACCGACCCTGTCTCTTCTTTTGCTCTCTGATCAAAGAAGTACTTTAAGTTATCTATATTGCGACGGCTCGACAATGCCCGACCCGCATAATCACTCCCTGCCGTAAAATAAATTAAAGTTGATTTTGAAAAGGCTTTGTCGGTTCCCGTCTGTGTTGTCGAAGGATTTCCAGCAACATATGTAGCCCCTTCTTGTTTTCGGCAATTAAGCTGAATGTAGCCATAGTTATGATCACTCCCATCGACGTTAAACCAAGACCTAACGTTTCCATTTCCATTCCCTAAGAATATACCATCCCCATAAGAGTCTCCGTCAAGCACCTTATCTGACGACCTCATATTTACATAATTCTTACCGTTTAAAGTTCTCCAATCCTGAAATGAGTCATCTCTAAATCCATGAATCATTGGGGTAGAATTACCTGCATTACCTAAAGGCCATGTGCCACCTTGATATCTTATGTTAAAGTGAGTCCAGTCATTACGGACGTTACCCTTAAATCGCTCGGCAAAGTCTAATTCTTCAATGTTTATGGTAAAAGAAGATGAAATTGGAGCGTTAGGATCAAAGTCTTTATTTGCCACTGAAACAGCAGTATCGTCTAAATACACACCTCTAGAAATTTGATTTCTAGATAACTTGTTCCCCTCTGGATCAACCAGACCTTCAATTGGCCCATCGGAAATTAAATCAATATTTTCAGCGACACTAAAAGAAGCTCCAAATTCAAAATCTCCAATTGAAGGAGGATTTAGAATTCCGGGTGTTACTTTAGGTTTTTTGCTGCCGCCACCTCCTCCTCTTGAGGATATTTTTTTAAGTAAATGCTTCATTATTCTTGAATAAAAGCTCGTCTTATATCTGCAACTCCTACGGAGTCGTCATAGGGGTTTTCGGTCATCAAATTAACAGTTGATATCGACTGCGGCACAGACTTAATAGTGCTTTGGATAATATTTGAACCTACCATTAACCTACCGTAACCAATGGGTAAAGGGTCACCTTGTGATGCTACGTTCGCCGCGCCTCCTTGGAATATTAAAGATTCGGCCCCTCCACTCACTGTAGATTCGCCCCCCTCAATAGTGCCGGGGTCCATCAAAGCGTATTGTATAAGGGCTGATGCTATAGATACAACTACAGAAGCTACAAACATCCCGACAGGTCCATAACCAGCAATTAAAGGCACAATATCTATTTCATTTGGGTTTTTAGTAGACAGAAACTCTTGTTCATCCATTCTTTTCCTATCAACTAAAATATCATAACTTAAACCAGATTTTTGCAGGTCAATCATTCTTTTCCTAAAGCCATCTCTATTCGCATCAATGGCTTGGATAACATCTCTAGGTCTGGACAATTCCATTGAGAAGGATTCGCCATATTCTTTTGCTAGAATTCCATGTATTTTAATTGTCGTCATACAACTTCCTTTAACCTTTCTATTATACTTACATCTATTTCTGAATTTTGTGGTGTATGAATATGTATTTTTTTACTTAATAAACTATAAATCAAAAAGGGGTCACAACAATTATCTGCAACCTTCAAATCAAACTCCGAAGGTTTCTCATCCCCATCAATATGGCTATGAAAAACAATTATACCATCCACTTTGTCTTTAAACAGAAGATAATTGATGGGGTTAATAAGAAAAAAATTAGCAGGGTCTTCTGAAATATTCTCTTGCTGTTCTACTAAAAATTCATTAGAATCCTTCTTTAAACCTAAAAAACCGCAAACTTCCACATATTTATTGGATTCACAAATTTCAATTACTTTACTTATTGCTTGTTTTTCGTTCATTAGGAAGTTCCTCTTGATTGATAATTATAACCATCTGTCCCCGGAAACCCACCGAATGGCAAGGTAAACGCTTTAATTTGATTTGGGACGTTAGCGCTGAATTTTGCTGAGTTATAAGTAACTTCTCGCTGTTCAAACCCATTTTCTCCATAACCACTAAGATGTATCTCGCCTGTATGCTCATCTAAGAGACCAGTTACATCACTACTAGCGACCACATTACCACTAACGTCTAAAAATCCCGTTTCCATATCATACCAAGCAACAAGTCCATCACCCGTCAATGAAGCTAATTCCCCCGTACATTCAGCATAATTAATTGGCATTCCTATACCCTTATTGAAGTTTGAAGCTAGGATTTGATTTCCATTATCATTCACGGTATTCTCTTGGGTAGAAATTAAATTAGTATTAGCTAATAAAGTTCTTTCCTCGTTAGTTAGTTTCCTATTCCAAATGCAAACTTGTGCAATATCACCCTGAAAAGAAGATACTTGTTTGTTGGGTGCTGCGTTATTGTCTGCCACAATTGTTTCAGAATCACCAAATACACTAAAGAAATCAGCGTTTGGTACGGTTTGCTCCCCTTGGTACAAGTAGAGGGGTCCAAAACCATTACTTCCCGCGCTACCCATTAAACTTTTTAATTCACCGTCTACATTTACAGCCATATTAAGTAAAGCTGTTAATCTTTTCCGACCAATGGTATTAACACCTATTATTTGAGTATTAAAAGAGTCCTTTAAAAGAACATTATTTGTGCCTCGACGTTGAAACTCACCCACAGTAAGAGTCTGAGGTATATTGTCATTATCCTTCTCCCCCAAAAAGCCTTCATGAAGAAAGTTTAATCTATCTGGGCGAAAATCCATGTTTCTTGAGTGTGGGTTATTCATTTTAGTATAAGCCATACTAAAACCATTAGGGGCAGTTGTTTCAACAGTAAAATTATGAGTATCTCTCGTTAATTTCGTAGTGGCAAAAATAGTTTCATCAACTGTTTTTTGATCAGCAGACTCAATATTTTCGATACTAGAAAAATCATTTTTTCTCAAAGTATAGAGGATTGTGAATTTATCACCTCCATCCTCATAAGTTAAAGGACTAACAGTACCAGCAATCTTAGTATTCTTTGTTAAGAAGGATAAAGGATTGTCGGTGTTATTGTGGATATACTTAAAAGTCTTTTCGCCTCCGTCCCCCAAGAAAACTCTTCTTAAAAAAGAAGAATTTGCAGCAAATCTTTTTTGACAAGCTCCTATTTTTTTAGTGCATCCATCTTTTTGCCAAAATGATTCATTGCCTTCTGGATGCTGCGGGTCGCTAGAGTCATTATCACTTACGCAAACATAATAGGTTTTATGAAAAACGGGAGAATCATTTTGATCACCCCTACTAACAATTATTTTTCTATTTTCTATAAAAACAATATCACCAGCGCTATAAGAATCACTAACGGAATAAATCAGATTTTCTGATGCAAATTCATCATTGGCGGTCACTGGGACAACTTCATCATTAGCGTTTGTGAATGGTAAGCCATTAGCCTTTTCGATGGGTTTACCTGCATATTGACAACCTAAACCTCGATATTGCCAATAGCAATATTTAGCACTCACCGTTCTCTCATTCACCTTAAAATTATCTAAGTCAAGAGGTGAATTAAGTTCGAACTCTACAAAATTAGAATTTTCTATTGTCTTTTGACCAATGAAATACTTCTCTTCCGAGATTTCAGCGGAAGGGTTAGCGATTCCAAATGGGTTACCCCCATCAAAATTAACATCGTCCAGATGCTTTAAAAAAACTTTTTTCCTGAAAACTGCTGCATTTTTAAAATCAGAAAATTTCTCAAGAAAAACAGTAAGTATTTTATTATGGTTTCCAACTCTAATCTTTGGTCGTGGCAATGTCCCATTAGCAAAAACCCCAAAGCCCTCCGTCTCGACAGGAAGGGGGATATATTGAATCCCTTGCCAAGTTATATTATTGGAGAAATTAGTGCCACCATGAAAAGTGAAGAATATCTCTGGCCTATTTTGGAAATCAGCGTGTAATTTATACAACTCTAAAACAGTAGTAGGTTGCAAATCGAGTAAACTCTTTGCTGCTTCATTTTTGCCTTGATCCGCCATATTAGATATTACACTTCTTTTTGTTATTATATGTGGGATAAATGAAAATTACACAAATTAAAGACAAAGAAGAGATTTGGGAGGACTTCTATAACTTTTGTAGTAGGTCTAAGCCATATAGGAATATGCAAGTCGGCTCTAATAGTGTGCGTAAAATATTTATTAGAAAAAAGTTTGATGATTTTTGTAATTACTGTGATATTTATCTAGTCTCAAATGAATCTAAACTTGGGTATGTATTTATTGAAGAAGAGGAGAAATTCAATCATATAGTGTTCTTATTTGGTGTGGGTGGATTAAAATTCACAAAAATGATTAAAGGGTTTTACGAAATTCTTGATTATATTAATAGTGGGAAATATTTTAAATCAGAAATAAGAAGAGTATTTAAAGCAGACGTTTTTAAGAAATGGATTGATAAATATGACAAAAGAGCTATAATATTAAATGATGAGGATCAAACTGTCCTCTGGTATAACTCCGATAAAATGATAGGACAATTAAAAGTAGTAGCTTCAAACGAAATAGCTAATCACTTAGTTGGTAAAACAGCTGAATATGATGGGTTTGTATTTAGAAAAGACCCCACCGTAACATCCGTCTTAATTGACAAGAAAAAATACCTATTAGACATAAAAGATGTAGAATTTTTAAGAGATTCTGTAGTAATTAATACCCTCATCTCCAATGATGAAGATTTTGTTGGTAGAGTCTCTTTACTTTTTAAACCATGAACGAAACAGAATTAGTAAAATATAGGGTGTATGATAAAAAAAATAATTATCATCACTCCTACTTAAAGTTAGAAGACGCAAAAAATTGCGCTGAACGAATTTCTGGATCAGTAAAAACACTTACTGGTAAAAAAATTTAACAATAGGGGATGATGATTAAAAGTCTAATTGAGAGTCTTAGGTTGTATTTAAAGCTGAAAAATAACCTTGCATTCTCACAGATTACTAAAGAGCATAACAAAAGAAAAAATGAATTTATCGAAGAAATTGAAAAGCTACGCGCTATTGGCGACAATGAGTCCAGTGATCGCGCTGACTTCTTGCGGGGGCAGCTCCGCACCGAAAACAACCAGTTTAAACATATATCAACCGTCTTCCTTGAAGCTCAAGGAGGGCCAACCGATTCAGACTGAAGAGGGGATTTATACCCCACAATCTGATGAAGTTTGGCATTCAGACGCTCGTTACAGGAAGCTAGAGCGAGAAGTTTATAATAGGTAAAAAAAGCCCCTCGAAAGAGGGGTTTTTTGTTACCCCTAGACTAAAATTTTTAAATTTTTTTTAGCAAGAATAAAAATAAATAGTGTAATTAATTTTATGGATCATTGGACAATTATCTCATCCGTAGTATCAGCATTATTCGGGGGAGCTTTGTGGAAATACATGAGCCACAGATTAAGTGCCGAACATCAGATAAAAAAATTAGACTACCAAACAGAGGGAGTCCTGCTTAGTAACCTAATTGATAGAGTGAGCAAGTTAGAATCCTTGCTGGTTAGCTCCTCAGATGAAAAGGAGGCTATGAGGCTTCAAATAAGTGAACTTACTGTCCAAGTCACAGAATTGAAAGTCGAGATTAAATTCTTGAGAGAAGAGAATGAAAGACTTAGGGGCCATTCGAATTAAATAAGTCTTGCACTCCTTTAATAAAGTCAGATTTATTAGGTCCAGAGACCTCTAAATATTTCTTTTTAAGCCTTTTATAATTTCTTTTCGAAACTTCATTGTCAGCTTGTAAAGCTTTCCTTAATTTTTTAGCTTGTTTACCACTCATAATTTTGCTATATAGCTTTCGGCTTCTAGTAAAAAGCCCATTTTTTTATAGAATTTTTTTACTTTTTCATAGGCTGGCGATTTAACTGCTGCGCCCATCCTGATATATTCAAACCCTTGATTTCTAGCGAACTCTAGTGCGGTTGCCATTAGCTTAAATCCAACTTTTGGATTATTAGATAACCAAACTTGCTCTGTAAAAAATACTTTATTTAACTTTGCATCTGGCTGTCTTACAAAAAGGATACCAGCATCATATTCACCTAAATTATTTAGGTTACCCCACGCAAAAACGTTTTGAGCTAAAAGACCTTTATGACTGTAAGCTTTTATGAAAGATTGTCTATCGTTAGGGATGATCTGATAGTAAGGATTTTCTTCAGAGTCTATATCTAAGCTATCAAATATATCATTGACTGCTTTTTCGAATTTTTCTGGATTTGTAATTCTCTCTATCATTTAGATAAGATGCTGGTCAGCTTGCGAGCTTCTCTTGTAGGCACATCTTTCCAAGACTTCCAATCCTTGATACTCTCACAGGTGTAAACTTTATTCTTCCAGAGTTCTCTAAGCTTCTCTAGGAAATCATCAAACTCAGAGATCGCATGTTTTTGGTCAAGAGTCTTCTGAAGGAGGCCAATAGGGGTCATTGGTGAGGCGTTGGAAGTCGTATTCGGGCTAGAGCTAACGGTTCTATCATTCTTACCCTTTGATTTATCAATCTCATCCGCGCCAACGATATGGACATTAAGGAAATTGCGAACACAGCGCACAAAAGCTCTATTACAGGCGATAGTCTCTAAGAACTTAGAAGCAAAGGAATCTGTGTTGTCTAGAGTAGCATTGGCTACATCTTCATAAACAATCGTATTGTCTGCGCTTGCATGGTCTTCAGAATAAAAACTCTCATAGTTGCTAATCCATTTAACCTTGCATTTAGCTACCACATAGCCATCTGAAGGGCTTTGAGTCTCAAACGTAACACTTTTAAACCCTCTAAGGTTGGCAAGCTCTTTGATACCAGCGAGCATGATCAGAAGCTGATTATCTCTTAACCCTTCAGAAGAGCTTGGAATCTCTTTGTTTCTAAGTGTAAACCAATCCTTATTAGGATACAGGAACTCAGATTTAATCATAGCTCTCCAATTAACAGAGCCGTTCTCATTGAATTCGTAATCTACATTACTAAGTAATCCATGTTGATTACGCTCGTACATGTCAGGACCATAAGTCTTAACCTTCGCTTTTTTGGCTACTTTCTTTTTACTCATAAATACAGAAGTGTTCTAGTTCTTCCCAATACTCAGGAGTATCCAATACATTATCGTCTGAGTCAAGTCCTTTTTTGTAATGCCCATAACTTTTGTAAACTTTATCCCCTTCGATGATGTTTTTATTACTTAAGAATTTTGATTCTGGTGAGCATTCAATTTTTTCTTTTTCTTCTTTTCTTAATTGGACTGGAACCTCAAAATATTTGTTTCTTAGGTAATCTAAATCCTCCTTCTTTTCTGACAACAAAACTATTTCAATACCCATTCTTTTAAGGATGTCGAAGTATTTCTGAGGGATCGTATCTAGTTCTTTATTTATTGTGTATAGAATTTTGGAAACATTACCCGAGAATTTACTTAAGGCACTAGGCTGTATAAGCTTATCTGTGACAATAACCACTTTATGGTTTAAGCAATAATGCATAAAAGAAGATTCCTCGAAACCATAATCAATGCGAAGAAAGATATCTGTCGGAATATTTAATTTACTAATTTCAGTCGGAACAACCTCTGTAATATTTTGATAAAAGTGTTTACCTATATATTTTGTTTTGAATAGAGGTTCCCCGCTTTCTAAACCACAGAGATTAAGGATGTGTGAGCAAATATCTTGTGGCTTGATTGTGTTAATCTGCTCTTTGAGGTCCGTAGGGGAAAAACAAGGTTTCTTGTCCCATTCAGGTTCAATAGCCACATGTTTAGATTCATCAGAAGACCAAAAAGGCTTGCTATTTTCCGAATAGCAATTACCATATATGGTAATTGTCTTGATATCTTGAGAGCTTGCGTATTGGGCTAGGTGATTATCAGGACCAACATACAGTAAAGACCTAGAAATAATGTATGCGGATTTTTTAAAGTCCAGATTAAGTAGTCTATCAACGCCTGAAATTTGTTTACCTCCAAATTGGTATACTTTAATATTGTTTTTTTTCAAGATTGGCTCCAATAAGCCTAATACTAAAGGGTAGTGTTTGTAATATTTTGATTGAGTTTTATCTTCCCCACAAAGAATGATGTACTTATCATCGAGAAGTGGGAAGAAATGCTCTTGGACGATAGGTTTTGAAACCTTCACCCCTAAATTTTTAGCGTATTCTTCTAAAAGGTGTGACATTATACAAAAGAAAATTGTGTTTTATCTTTACCGTTATGGGTAAAGCATAGACTTTTTTGAGTTGTTGCATTCGGGTAGAAAACCATTTCGAATAAACCGTTATTTTCCGAAATACCCTCCATATACAAAGAGTTTTCTAACTCAGGTGTGTAGGGTAGAATCTTAAATAAGTAAGGGCTGTCTTCTATATACTGATAATTCTCTGGTTTTGTAAAAACGTAAATATTGTAGTCCTTATAAGTTTCTTTAAACTCTTGTAAAAGAGAGTTAATAAGTAAAACATCTGTTTCAGAATCTGGAATAACGATGGCTATTCTATTATCTCTATCCTCTTCGCCTAAAAGGTCATCTAAAGAAGGTTTGGATTTTTCATTATTATAATTAATAGCTATCTTTTTAAAATGATTTAAAATATCAACAGCCTTTTCTCCTGCTTTTAATTTAGCTACCCAATGCTTGAATGATATTGAATTAGAATCTATATCTTCGTCTAGGATGTTTTTGTGAATATCAATAAGAAACTCATCGGCGTTCATCCCGTCTTCTGGAACGTAATCCGGGTTCATCTTTCGATATTCAGAATCATAATCATAGACTACTTCAGGCATATTATCGAGAATATCCTCAAGTTGTTTACCAATAACATCAATAGAAAAATTGTCTATAGCCCACTGCCTAGCTCTTTTACCTAAGACTTCTTTATCAGATAAACTCATATTGTAAGTCTTTTGTAGTTGCTCCAGAATAGATTTAGGACAGGTAGAGGCTTTAATAAATTGAGTTCCGGGTTCTCTATACTCGTTCCATTCTAATGGTAAACCGCCGCTCTCTTCTGTACAATTATCTTCTCCACAAGAATAGTTCGTGACTAACGTGATAAGCTCTGTCAGTTTCGCTTCTTGAATTGGGATTTCCTGCCCACCGCTGGTAAATGGGTGGCAATACACATCCATTAGGTTGTAAATCTCGTTGAGTTGCTGCTCTGTTACACCTTTGCCCGTGTTTGTAGTGTTTACAGAGCCTTTGCCTCCACAAGTATTACAGTCTTGTTCTTGACCTCGGAAGCTCGTAATGTGATAAGTCCCACAATTTTTACAAACATAAGTTGTCAGAATGTCAGATGGATCTATACCTTTTTCCTTAATAAGATTACCAATGTTCCACCCCTCTGACCAATGTGTATGTAAAAACAATTTGGGTTTAGAATTTGGATTAGCATCTTTAAATAACTTAAAGCCATCTAAAATATTAGGCACACTCTTTCTGAGTTGATTCCTGAAAACAAAACCAATGATGAATTCATCTTTTAGTCCGTGGAAGCCTCTAAGTTTTAACCTGTCTTCATCCGAAAATCTGAAAAAGTTTTTATGATCTAATGAACCTCTAAGGGTTTTAACATTATCATACCCCATTTCATTCATAGCCTTCTCCGCGAAGCTAGCCCAAACAAAATAGTTTTTAGTTTTAGATGCATACTCGATAGCTTGGGGAAGAATAGGTAAACTATCCAAGGTTGTCCAAACCATTGTGTTAATCTTATTCCACCAAGGCTTTTTATGATAATCTCTAAATGCCCAAATATCTTCCATACCGATGTATACATCAGGTTTAAATTCTTTAACCGCTCTATCAACAGCGGAAAATCCATAACCTTCAGCTCTTTTCTGAGAGTCGTCCATTCCTTGAATAGAGGCTGGGTTGGGCATGGCCCCAACACACTTCCAAGGCATGGCGGCACATTGTGGATCGTTCCACTGCTTACCATTAGCTAATTCAATTAACTCATATTTTCCAGTGTCATAAAGATACCTTAGAATGTTTTTTTTGTTTTTGCCAAAACCTGTAAAAGCTCTGCAAAAATTGGAATGGAATAAAACTTTCTTTTTCATTACTTATTTTTAAGCTTCTCGTTTCTCATAAAACGGAATGCATAAATTTCTTGAAGAGTGAACCTTAAAAACTCTAGAAGACAATAAGCTTCTGAAACTTCCACGCCAATACCAAACTTATTAGTCGAGTTTCTAGTGACCCCAAAAGAAAACGCTTGATTACCATCTTTCTTCTGATAAGGCTTGAAAGATATTTGGGTTTTATTCTCCTCGTAAGAATGATAAGCTGAAAACTCAGTCTTGTTCTCGATGGCATTGATTATGCCTCCCATTTCTATCTCGTTGATTTTAATAGAAATTGAGTTCTCTGGATTTTTAGCGTTCTCAGAAAAAGAGCCAGTTCTTTTCTTGCTGTTCCAAGAGTGCTGTCTAACCGCACGGACATAAACGCATGGCTCTTGAGTTTGATTCGTAGTGCCAATATCGAAACTAAAAGCGTAACCAGTGTTTCTAGGGTTTGGCTTGTAAAGCTGAACAATCATACTGATAGTATTAAGTGTTACTAATAATTCAATTAATTTTTAGGGGAAGCTTCTAGAATAGGTTCTGTTATATTCTTAAATATAAAATGTCTATTCTCTTTAATTATAGGTATTTTACAGTAAGTTTCATAAGATTTTGTGAACTCTTGTGTGATCTTGAATATCTCTTCAATTCTTTGGGATTCATAAAGGTAAATTTCTTTTAAGTAACAAACAAACAATTTTAAGACTTTTTTTCTAAGCTCTAGATTATATAGCGCTGAGAATAAATTTTGATCGTATTCAATATTTAATTCGCTACAAGATTTTGTTACAAAGTCTTTTTCATTGTCTTTGCTAAATCCAAGAGTTAAAGAAATATTTGCTAAGTCAGAAAACACATGACCTCTGCAACAATTTTTTAAATCAAAAAACTGAAAATCTAACCCATTATAAAATATGTAGGAGGTATCTATATCTGCAATAATATTATTACTAAAAGGATAATCAATTTTATTAATTAAGTTTAATACTTCGCTACTTAAGTTACTTATAATATTCCTACATTTTAAGTAATCTGAATTTGTATCGATATGTTTTACCTCATCCCCAGAAAATAAATTACCTAAATCTAAAGATTCTATGAAATCTTTTGTTTGCTGCTTAAAAGAGTAGTCGCTTGGGTGGCTATTATAAAGCTCAGAGTAGTCTTTTAAAAATTTAATAAAGCCCCCAGATAAACAGCCAATACCATAATCAGTAACAGGTTCAGAAGGGTGGGTTTCACAAAGCAAGTAAAATAATTTATCACCAACCGTGACATTGCCACCTCCGACAAAACTGGGGACACTTCCGCAATCTAATTGTTTAACAAGATCAAGCTCTCTTTTTAATGATTCGTTATCGCTATCAAAAGAAAGCTTTAAAGAATAGAATTTGTCGTCTGTTTTTATAAAGAATAAATCATAATCCTCACCTGTTTTTATCAATTTTAAATGATCTAAAGAAATGTAATGACCTTCTTTTTCTAAAACTTTTTTTATTAAAGCTTTATCTGAGCGGTCTGGTTTTCTGTTAGTTGGTAGAGTGTAAAGCCTACGTTCAAATATATCCATAACCTATAATAACAAAAACCCACCCTCTTTCAAGGGTGGGTTTTGCGTTATGGCTACAACCTAATATTACCTATTGAAAAATCAACGAACTCGACCAAAGGTCTTAGATCCAGAGCGAACCCCAGCGATACTTGCTTTAGAAAAGCGACGAGTACGGTTGAAATTGCGATCATAGATGACAATTGTTTGATCTGTTTCAGACTGAAGCTGGGCGTTGAGAGATTCACCCTGCTTAGTGTAAAGGCCGAAAAAACGACCGTTTGTATTGCGAATTGCATTAAGAATTTTCTTATTCATATCGAGATTATATTACTGAACTTTGATAGTTTTGTCAACTACTTTAATTGAGATTTTTTTGATCTTGTTATTCTCCACGATAAATTTGGCTAGAGGAGCTTGAATCAGCTTAATAACTAGTGTTTTTATGTTTCTAGCGTTAAGTTTTTCTGATTTAATCTTATTTAAAATAAACTCTTTTACGCCTTTTTTGACCGTCAATACAACACCCCTGTCTTTTAACTTGCTGTGAATCTTTTTGATTTCAGAATCGACAATACTGACAAGCGTCTTATCGTTAAGGTTGTTAAACACTAGGACATTTTCTAATCTAGCTACAAGCTCTGGACGTAGACTCTTTTTTAGACTTAACTTATAGGACTCCTGCTCACTTAAATCATCATTTACAAAACCCATTGATCTTTTGGTGGATTCTTGATGGCCAATATTCGTCGTAAGAACAACAACTGTATTGGTGAAATCCACATCTCTATGCAGGTTATCTGAGATATAACCCTCATCTAGCAAATGTAAAAGAAGGTCTAGTATCTTTGGATCAGCTTTTTCAATCTCGTCAAAAAGAACAACACAATTCGGGTTATTCCTCACGAAATCTGTCAAGATACCACCTTCCTTATAACCAATATACCCAGCATTAGCACCAATCAATTTAGATATACCAGTTTTATCCTGATATTCACTCATATTAATCTGGAGAAAAGACCGCTCGTTGCCATAAAAGTATTTAGCTATCTTCTTTGCTGTAAATGTTTTACCTACGCTTGTAGGCCCAACAAACAAGAAGTTGGTCAGTGGTTTTTTAGGGTCATTAAGGCCAGCTTTTACACAAGATAGCGAGTCATACACTTTCTCAACGATTTCGTCTTGACCAAACACATCGCGTTTAATTTTTTGTCTAAATAAAGAAAACGATTTGCTTGATTCGCTAATGACTTTTTGAGGTAAACCTGTCTTCTGCTCAAATACATCCAGTATATCTGCTTTATGAACATTGCAAATGTCTGGTTTTTGGTCCACATACTCAACCATTGATTTTACATACCTATCTATGTATTCCTCAATATCTTCTTGTTTCTGTGGGCGAGACATTAAGTCATTAAAATTATTCTTAATATCTTTTATGCTATCGGAGGGAATACCATTTTTAATTTTTGTTTTCGCTCCTACCTGATCAATTATATCAAAAGCTTTATCTGGAAATCTTTTGTTTGGTAGGTAAGTGTGACAGTAATTTAAAATATCATCGATGTTTTTCTTGGAGAATCTAACATTATGAAAAGACTCGTAATGATCTAAAGAGTAATTAACCATTTCTCTAGTGGCTTCTTTACTAGGCTCTTCGATATTAATTTTATCAAAACGCCTTTTAAGAGCAGCACTCTTTTCAAAGATATCCTTATACTCCTTCGACGTAGTAGCTCCAATACATTTAATCTCACCCCTAGCTAATGCTGGCTTCAGTATGTTGGAAGCGTCTAGAGAGCCTTCTGCAGAAGAACCAGCTCCAACGATGGTGTGAATCTCATCAATGAATAAAATGACATTCTCTTGCATACTCAACTCCTTTATTAAGCCTTTAATTCTCTCTTCAAACTGACCTCTATACTGTGTTCCAGCGATCATAGAGGTTATGTCTAGAGATAATACTTGAGTAAGCGCCATATGGACAGGAACCTCATCCTGAATTATTTTCTGAACCAATCCTTCTACGATAGCTGTCTTTCCAACGCCAGCTTCACCAGTTAAAATAACATTACCTTTATTTTTTTTAGATAAAATCTCTATCATTTCCTCAATCTCAGAATCTCTTGATCTGATCGGGGGAATATCATTAAGGATAACGTGTTGATTTAGATTTTTACAGTATTTTGCAATATGTTCAAATTCAAACTCTTGATGTCCTGTCTGACGCTTGGGTTTAGAGCGAGTCTGCCCTTTGTCGCCAAGTTTATTTATTGAAGAGTAGCTTGATATATTATTGTCTGTAATCAAATCTTCAATAACTTCTTTTTGGTACTCAACATCAAGACCTGACTCGTACAAATATTCCATGAAAGCACATTCATCAAAATCTAGCAGAACATATAGCAGATGCTCGATACCAATGAAGTGATCTTCATGGATAAAAGCAAAATCTTTAGCAGACTGGAGGCACTCGTTTAACTCTTGATGCCATTTATTTTGATTTTTACTTCTTGTAAAATGAAATTCATTTTCAGAACAAAACTTATTGAAGGTTTTTAAAAATTTTTCAGGAGGATAATCAATACCTCTACTCTGGAAAAGTAGACTAGCCCTATCAGAAATGTTAGTTAAGCAACCGTAGATTAAATGCTCATTCCTTATTAGAGCATGATCTTGTGATTCTGCGAATAACTTTGCATCCTTCAAAGCTTTTTTAGCTTTAGGCGTTAAATTGAATTCAGTTAATAACATCATAATTAGTTACACCTATTTCAGTTGGGAAAGTTTCATATAAATTTTATCTTTTAAGGAAGATATATTGTTGACAAATACGATGTCATCGCCTTTGACACCTGTTATTATAACTACATCCTCCTTCTTGGGTAGTTTTTTACCAGAATTAAGGAAGTTTGTCAACCTTTCTTCTCTACTACTGTCTAAAAGAAGACCATTAACCACACCTTTTTCATCATGTATCTCAAATCTAGCGTATTTGTTACCATTTTGACTAGTTCTTCGAATAGAATCAACTAAGACACCTGTGAATCTCACATTTGAACGCTCCATAACGTGTTTGACTTGATCTGAATCTTGAAATTCTTCTGGGTTTTCGTATATCTCTCTGATGTTGTGGGAGTAACTATACCCCAGCAACTTCTGCTCAAAATGCCAGTTTGCATACTTAATAGACTTTTTATTTAATTCAAAGATTTCTTTATATGGGCCGTATTTCTTCTTGAATGTCTCGAAACGCCTATCCGAAAATAGTTTTTTATTGTCGTCCCCCATCAGATCATCTTTTCTAGCAGAGAAGATACTATCTAGAATACTGTAATTATGTTTTGAACCAAGCTCTATAAAGTTCCTCTTCTCTCTCTCTGTTAAGATGTTGAATGTTTGAGCTTCTAAAACTAACTTGCATCTGTTTGTGTCTACAAACGAATCGAGTAAACCAGCTTGAATAAGACCTGATAGGACACCTATATTCAAACCAGCTTGTTTTGCAACGATGAACACCTCATACTTATTGCTAAAGCTTCCTTCTCTAAACTCCACAAGGGATTCAATAACCTTCTCAGAAACACCTTTGATTGAATTGAGTCCATATCTAATATTTTTACCTTCAATAGAGAAGTCAACCTTAGAGTTATTCAAGTCTGGAGGTAAAAGTTCGATATCAAACTTATTTAGTTCTTGACTGATTCTGGAAATCTCTTCGTGAGTATTCGGCTCATACTTTGTATATTTAAGCAAGCTTAAGAAGAATTCTTTTGGGTGATTAAATTTTAAGTAAACAGTGATAGCCGCTAAGTAAGCGTAACTAATTGAGTGAGATTTGTTGAAGGAATAGTTCGCAGAATCCTCCGCGACCTTCCACAACACCTCCCCAATAAGTGGGTCAAGATTTCTCTCTCTTATCTTTTTTTCGATCTTAGCTTTCCACTCTGGCATTTGATCAACCTTTTTCTTTCCGACGATACGGCGAAGCTGCTCAGACTCATCTAGGCTAAAACCCACTTTAACCACCATCTTCATTAGCTGCTCTTGATAAAGAGGGATACCGCCAGTATAGCTAAGAATATCATCAAAGAATTCGTGAACTGATTGGAAATCACCGCTCCTTACATACTCTGCATACCTATCTTTAAAATCTAATGCCCCGGGTCTAGCAATAGCCACAACCGCAGATAACTGCTCTAAGTTCTGTGGAGAGATTTGCTGGCACACCTTGAAGTTGGTATCAGCCTCAATCTGAAAAAGCCCCTGTGGAGCCTGTAGAGAAGCTAGAGCTGCGTATATAGATGGGTCATGAGGGTTTATGTCATTTACGTTAATCTGAAGCTGCTCACATACATCATTAACAACAGATAAAGTCCTTAAACCAAGGATATCAAACTTAACGCTGAGACTGGCGACATCATCCATATCATATCCAGAAACCAAAGCTCCATCATTTGTCTTTTGCAAAGGCATAATGTCAGACTGGTTATAGTAACAGATAGAAACTCCTGATGGATGAACACCCGTATTCTTAATTAAACCTTGAACCTTCTTAGCTATTTTAAAACATTTTTTATATTTATCAGCATGATTCTTAAAGGACTCGCTTTCTTCATAAGCTACTTCTAGCTTTGCCACCTTACCAAAATGCTTAGGGATTGTATCGCTAATTTGGTTTACCTCGACCTCAGACAAACCTTCCACGATCTTACCGCACTCTTTCATGCATAGCTTACCACTAAGAGTATTCAAGGTTAAAATCTTGGAGGTCTTACCTTTATATTTCTCCTCAATATACGCCATTACCTCTGCTCGACGATCATAGGAGATATCGTTATCAACATCAGCCAAAAGAGAGCCGTCCAAAAATATCTCTCCATTTGACTCAATCATCTTAGCTCTACTCTTAGAAACAAACCTCTCAAAGAATAAATCATATTCAATAGGATCAATATTGGTGACCCCAAGTAAATAAAGAACTAATGAACCAGCGGCAGAACCACGACCAGCGCCAGTCGGTATGTTTTGACTCTTACAGAAATCAAGAACATCCCAGTTTAGTAGAATATAATCAACAAACCCAAGCTCATCAAAAATATCCAACTCCATCTTAGAGCGTTCATAATAATCCTTTCTGTTTTCTAACTTTACAATACCTTTCTCCCTCAGACCCTTGCGAGTGAGTTCAAATAGAATTTGTTTATTAGAGCTACCATCGCCTAAACCTAAACTGCGAAGAGTTGTATCTGGGATGCTGATCTCTGGCAACTTTACGCCAGCAGGAAATGGATTCTTGTATCTCATATTTCAATGTCAAAAAGTTGCTTGCGAAAAATCTTGTAATTCATTTCGATGTCATACAGAGCATCATGAAGCTTGCTGGGGTCATGTTCTATATTGTATTTTTTAAGTAGCGCACCCTGAGAAGCCTTAAGACCCCTCTTTCTATAGTTCAGCCAACGATACTGCCAGTAAATAAAATTATTTAAGTCTGGCTCATCTTGAAGCTCGATAGCCTTTGCTAAACTAAGAGTGTCTATGATCCTATCCATATAAGAGTAATCGGAGCCAAGCCCTAGAGCCTTCATCCAAACATTAATCATATAAACATCGAAGCCCAAAAGATTCTGCCCTACAATCTTATAACTCGGGTCGTACAAATACTCTTTAAATACATCGAAGACTTCCTTGGGGTCTTTAGAGATTTTATCATGCTGGGCGCGTTTAAAACCTGTGATTCTAGCGGCATCTTCGGAAATATCTAAATCGGGCCAATGTAAATGCATGTTAAACTTGTCAATTACATTATTGCCTTGCGCTGTAATCCAAGCCACCTGCCAAGGGCGAGACTTGATGAGGTTAAGACCTTCAGTCTCTGTATCTAAGATTAGATACTTTTGCTTTTTGTCAAATCTAAGTAGTGACTCGTTCATGCTTGTTCTAGGTAAGACTCAAAAGAGAATTCATCACTTCCAAAGTGAGACAGATTTGGGTTGGAGAGTTGGGACTGTTTACCAAAGTTTCTATTACAGAGGATTTTGTAAGTTTGTAGAGCTTCGACATCTGATTTATCTTTATAGCAAATTGTTTTTACTTTTGAAGAGGTGGAGGACTGTAGATTTTTTGAGATATACTCTCTCACCTTGTAACTTAGTAAGTGGTCAAAAGGTAGGTCATTCTTCTCTATCCAAAAGTTAGGGGTTAAAAAACTGAAGTCTGGAATGCAGTTCTTAAGTAAAAAATTATTCTGATGAATGAAGCTGTCATAAAATGGAACGACAAACATCAGTTTATCTTCATCCCAGAACTCCTTGAAATTTGCGTAATCGATCTTACCTCCCCCCTCTGTAAAAGCGAAAGAGTAGATTTTGTTGAGCAACTTACAGCCTTCATCATTTTGAGCAAAGATTATAGACTTATGCTCAGAATCACACTCCTCTTCAGAAATGTCGTTGCAAAAAGTAAGCCTCAAACCATAGAGTAACTCAAGACCGTTTTCAGAACAGGCATTAAAAGCTTTCATGAAGCTTGTCAAGTTATCCTCCACAAGCACCACCCTCTCCATGCCAGCATCTTTGCAGATGTTGATAATTGAGTCTGGGCCTTCGTCAGAAGACTTATTGATTGTTAATATGCTCTTACCTATTGAATAGGTCGAGCGGAAGATGGGCGTGATCACGCCTCATTATTCCATATATTCTAATCCGAGTCAAGAGGAATGTGCAGGGCAACCTGCATAATATTTCATCTCGTAGCTACCCCCTTCAGGAACCATCTCTTCAGTGAATTCCTCTTCGAAGCAAGAGCGAGAAAAATGACCTTCTGAATTTTTAATCTCATAATAGAAGAAATCAAATTTCATCCCACAATGCCATTTTTTAGTACCGTCTTTTTTAAGCTCTCCTTTTTTAGTGGCGAAACCACATAGGAGCTTCTTACTAAAAGATTTATCTGTGGGAAACCCTTGGTAAGCAGCCATATTACCTCTCGCGTTTTCTTCTGAAAAATTATCCAGATACCTTTGTATTTCTGTCAGGTGCAACTCAAAACCTCTAAGGTCATCTTTATCCAAAGGCTGCATTCTCATGACACCACTTTTTTTAGCTTCGGGATTTAATTCAAATTTTAAGAATAAAAATTCACTCTGCTTATTTGTGTATTCTGGGAAGAGGTGATCAACTGCCAAGCTGTACATCAGATCTTGTAGATTATCTTCAGCGTCTTTCCCTTTGAAGACTTCTTTACTCGTTTTGAAATCTCTGATGAGCGCAAATTTTTCACCCTTATAAAGAAAAAGCTTATCAATAAAACCACGAATCCTATACCGTACATCGCCTTCGTTTTTAACGAGGTCAAAATCTTGTTCAGAAAGCCCTTCTGTGAGTCCTTTAAGGTCATTACCAAAGAAATCGTAGTTCAATCCATTATACGTCATTTCTTTGATTAATTCAATATTTTCATCATCATCTACACCTTCACGAATAGCGTGTTTCATAATCAACCGCTTAATAGAAGGGACGGCGAAAACATCTTGAGATTTAATAATCTTGTTGAAATATTTTTTTCTTTTCTTTTCTCCTAAGAGTTCGAAAATTAAGTGGCAAATAGAACCTCTTTTAGCTCCATCATTACTAGCGTCTGGAAGTTTTAATTTATATTTGCACCAGTATAACCAAGAACAACCCTCTACGGTTTTAATTCTACTTGCCGAGAGAGCTGTTTTAGGATTATCCATCTATCTTGCTTGCTGTTTTTATTTCCGTTTTAGTAAAAGAATATTTATTCTTAGATACAAAGTCGGTTATAAATTTACGTTGATCTTCTTGATTGAGTTCCTTATCCAACCACTTATTGATATTATAACCATTTTGGTGACATTCTCCAAAATCATTTCCTTTTTCTGGAAGTTTGATTGTCAAAACATCCAGATCAAAGTGCAGGGATAATTTTAAATAATTTTTTATTGCTGCGATTAATCCCCTATTTTCTTTAGAATTAGAATCGTTATTAGTGGAGATGAAGATATCATCGAGAACTTTACTGGAAAGGTAGTTAATAATGCTGGGGCTAGCTGATAAACCAAATAGAACTAAAACATTTTTAACACCTTGATCATATAGAGCCATAGCATCACCAATACTCTCTACGAGAATGACCTGAGAGGTTCTTTCAATCTCAGAATCACACTCATTACCTTCAACATGAGCAGGATAAGCCCAAGTAGTCTTTTTGCCTATGTGTTTCCATTTAGGGTAATCGTTATTGTCGTCAATCTTGCGACCAGAGAAACCAATGATCTGTTTATGCTCGTTATAAATAGGGAAGACCATTCGCCTATACATTTTACCAACACCAGCTAACCCCACCTTGAAGCACTTTTGTGTCGCTTCTGAGATTCCTTTATCTGAGTAAAATTTATAATTAGGGAATAGTTTAGACAAAACGTCTTCCGAGTAAGTTTTTTCCATTTGAATTTTATCTACTTTTACGTGGTTGAGTGGGCCTTCTTTTTTGATCCTTTCAAGAACATCTGAGAACATGCTTTGATCATTTGTAGTTAGTTTTACTAAAGCCTCAAAAGGTTTGCACCCTTTGTTATCTACAAAATCCATCCAGACCCCAGTGTTTTTATAAATCTTTACTGCTGTAGTATTATCGCCCTCTCTATACAGAGCTTTGGTTCTCCAATGATCTCCAGAATCAATAAGGCTATAACCTAAAGACTCAAGTATCAATTGATAGTCTTCTACGCTAACTGAAGTCTGGGGCTGTTTCGTGTCCATCTTGTGCTAAATCTTCATCTCCATTTCTCACTCTTACAATATCCCTTAAGTCTCCGCATTCAGTAATATTGAAATTATGAAAGCTTAAGTTAATAAAGTTTCTACGTAACGAGTCATCAACTTGAATAGGTTCAATTGCACCAGCAATATCTTGACCTAAGTGTCGAGATTTTACATTGATCAATTTATGCGTACCGAACCTTTGACCTTCTAATTCAATTTCATCTTCTGTCTTCTTACGAAGAATAAACATGTGGGAACAGAACTGAGTAATTCGATCTGATAAACTAACAACGCTTTCATCATCAATGATGTTTTGAGAATTTCTGTTATTTGTGATGCCACTCCTATTGGACTGAACAGAAGTGATCATCGGTATAATTGGTAGGCCGTCCACCAGAATCTCTTTTTGGATACACTTCTTAAACTTGTCTACCATCTCACCAACAACCTGCCATTCGTTTTTGTTGCTAGCTTCGCTTGTTGTTTTGATATAATCAAAAGAGAAAACCATTGGGTTCCCTCGTCCCACTTGAGAAAAGTAAAATCTTTTAAGTGAATTAATCATAGCATCCACATCCATGCCACCCACATTATAATAATAGAACTTTAGCTTTTTTACTCTGGGCCAGACAGACTGAACTTTTTGGACTACATCCTGTCCAGCTTGTCTCCATTTACCACTCTCAAGTAAATGCATGGGGACTCCAGATAAAGCAGCGCATTGACGCATCATCAGTTCTTGTTTACTCATCTCTCCATTATCAAAATGAAGAATTGGTACACCATATTCATCTCCAACTTTGCTAGCGTAATCCATGCAGAACTGGGTTTTACCAACTCCTGAACGAGCTACAACAACTGTAATATTGCCGGGCCTTAAAAGTGATCCATAAATATCATTTATCTTTTTGTGTGGCCCCATCATTCCAAACTCAGTAACAGGATTGTTACCAAGCTCCTCGATAACATCCTCCATCTCATCATAGATGTTTGTTGGAACATCATTTCCAATCTCATACAGATTGATTCTAGAGTTGTAAACGTTATCAGCAATCTCTACAATCTCGCGATAAGAAGATTCTGGAGGCATTGCCTTCATCTTTTTGGATATCTCCTGAGAGGAGTCCATGATCTCACGACGAATTGTATACTTCTTTAATTCCCTAGCTGTTTTAATTACATTACCAGCGGGTACTTTACGCATACCAAGAGACTTGATATACTCCGCTGGTGTGATGCCTTCAAAATTCAATCCAACGTCATTAACTCTTTGGGCTATAATAACTTCATCTACTTCATCCCCAGCATTAATAGCTTGCTGAATTACCCTGAAGATAGTCCCATGAAGGGCTGTATTCTCTGAGTAAAAATCTTTAGGACTAACAAAATTATTAATCTCAACTAGCATACTAGGGTCTTTCAAAAGACCCGCGAGTAATTGTTTTTCGAGTTCGTAATTATAGATCATTGTAATCTTCTTTATCGCTTTCGTTGCTAAGTAGCCACTGCTCAAGAGTTTTTCTTAATCCCAGTTCTACGACGGTGGAATCAAACTTTGAAAAAATAGTGGGAGAGCCATTCTCACTACAGTTACATAAAATAAAACCTTTGTATTTATCTGAACCTCCTGAGAGTTCATAAAGTTTTTCTAGCAAATTTTCTGGCAATTCAAATTCTGGAGCGTCTTCGTCTTGGTTCATAAATAAATTTCTTGGTCTTCGAAAAAAGATGCATTGACAACATCTTGTGGGTAAATCTCTACGAGGTTTATATTATTGATTTCGCAGAAGTCTAGCTTTTTTTTGTCCCTTTTTAATTGATCAACATACTTTAGCCTGTTACCATGAAAATGCTTTACATATTTAATGTGCTGACCACCCTGAACTTCAATAGCTATTTTTTTATTAGCATTATAGAAGTCTAGTGAAAGTCTTGTTCCTACGATCCTGAATTCTTCGAAAACAATATCGTGTTCCCAATAAGGCATTAAGAAATCTTTTACACCTTTTTGAAATTTACTCCTGCTTCCAGCAGTCCAGTCTATTAAATACTTTTTGGGGTTTTTTAAGTTCCTTTGTTTGTTGTACAAATCATAGAACTTCATGAGACCTCACCAATAGCATTCTTAAAATAAGTAACCAAAAAATCACACAGATCTTGATTCTCTTCAATGAAACTAAAAAGTTTATTATCTCCTTGTACTTTATCTGGGATTTCGAATTCAGTATCTTCAATCAGTTCTTTAAAGTCTTCTGTAAAGGAAATCCAAGGGCCAGCTTTTTTGACAAACTCCCAAGCGTATAGTAAATCAACTATCTCTTTTTCCACCCAGATCGATGTGCCATTTTTACGGCCATACCTAATTGGATAGCTCACTACCATATTGGTTTTCTCGTTGGGGGATTTTTTAACTACCACTTTAGCGACATGACCAATAGCAGGATTCTTTGAGTCCATTTTCTTAATCGACGCATTCTTTAGAATGTTGTCCCCAGCGTATCTAGCTTCGAATTGAATAATCCAATTAGCAAAGTGCAACAAAGCATTTCCTCCAGTAGCCGTAGTCTGTCTGACTGGAGCTTTGGAATATGGATCTAGCTTAATATCAGCTCTAACTTGGGAAATAAAGATTGCCATATGACCTCTTTTTGCGAGAGCAATTGACATCTTCTTCATAAATGTGCCAGCGATAACTGCACCCCCAGCAACTTTAGCTGAGTCTTCGAAGCTCTTATTGATATCGTTTTTAGTGATTAAGCCATCGACAGAATCCAACAAGAAACAGTATTTCTTATTACTATCGTTCTTAGAAACAAGTTCTCGGAAAAGCTCTACAACAGTCTCGTAAATATTAGATTCAAAAACAAAACAAGTGCCATCAACCCATTCTTCAGCGGTATACACAAACTTCACACCGCTCCTTTCCCTCATTTCTGGAGAAAGTCTTCCTTCAGCTTTTACAAAAACACCTTTAGAATTTGGGATTTGTTTCAAGAAATTTTTCATAACCTCAAGAGATTCTGAAGTCTTACCTCCTTCATTCATACCTACGAATCTATGAAGTCCGGGTCCGAAGCCCCCTCCTAACTGTAGGTCAAACTGAAGCGAGCCACTTGACACTTTATAATTAATCTCCTCTTCAAAATTATAATGGTCTTCTTTATTGGCTTTTAAAAAACTACCCATTAACTTTTGATCGTCTTGCGTTTCTTTGGTGGCTTTACTCATTTAAAAAATCCTTAATTGTTTTATTTTTGACTTCGATTGGCTTGTCATCCCCAATCTTCTCGCCCAGAGGGTATTCAGGATACTTGTTTTTGTCAAGACTATAATTGAAGGCTCTAAATTTTTTATCCAAAGTATCCTTAAGTTTAGGACTAACCAAATAAGACAGGGAGTCAAGCTTCTTGAAGAAAGTCATAATGTTCATAAACTCAAGAGAGTATCTCTCGCAAAGATCATTCAACATCTTCATTTCGCGCATGTAGAACATACGCTTATTACTAGAAGGCTCGGAAACAAGCCTTTTTAATATTTCTTTCTTGTTGATTTTCGGTTCATCGTCCTTCTTCTTTTCAGGAAAGACGTAGCCGCAATCACATGTGGAAGTCCTTACTCCTAATAAAGCTTCGCAGCTAGGGCATTGCTTTTTACCTCTTGGCATAGAGGTATGCTAATATGCATCAATGTCGTTTGCAACCATTTTCCTGACTAATTCAAGGAAATCAGTTTTAGGTTCCCAACCAAGCTCCCTTCTTGCCAACGAAGAATCCCCTAACAGCAAGTGTACTTCAGCAGGACGATAGAATTCAGGATTGATCTGCATTAAAATCTCATCTCCATGCATGTATTTTTCATTAACTCCATGACCATCCCAACGGCACTTCTCAGAACCAAAGCCAACAAAATTAAAAGCTTCCTCGACAAATTCACGAATAGTGTGAGTCTCATTTGAAGAAAGAACATATTCTTTAGGTTCTTCTTGGTTAAGCATCAACCAAATACCTTCGACGAAATCTTCAGCATCACTCCAGTCTCGCATGGCATCTATGTTGCCCAATTCTAGAGGTTTAAACTCTCCGCTAGCATATTCTTTTTGAATACGAGCTACGTTCTTTGTGATTTTACGAGTGACAAACTCTTCTCCGCGACGAATTCCTTCATGATTGAATAACCATCCTTGGATAGCGAATAAACGATAAGACTCCCTCCAAACCTTCACCATATGCCTCGCGCTGGCCTTAGAGACTCCGTACGGGCTTCTTGGGCGCAAAGGGTGAGACTCTGATTGAGGAGAATGTAAAACGTCTCCAAACTCCTCTGAGGAGCCAGCGTTGTAGTATCGACATTCGGGACAATGTTTGCGTATCGCCTCAAGCTGATACAAAACCGCCATAGCGTTAGTCTCCATGTGATTAACTGGCATTTTCCAGCTTACGCCTACAAAAGAATTCGCTGCAAAATTAATAAAGTAATCTGGTTTCTCCTCTGCTATTACTATATCTGTATTAGCCTGATCTGCAACGTCAAGATCAATAAGCTTGAAACGTGGATTATCTAATAGATGTTCAATATTCTTATGGTTTTTGACGCTCAATCTACGAACACCAGCAATAATAATATGCCCCGTATTCTTCAAGAGGTAATCAGCCATAAAGCTGCCGTCTTGACCTGTTACTCCTGTGATAATAACTTTTTTCATTTTATTTCTTCCGTCGTGTATTCGCTAAGATTATTGTAACATCTATTGTAACTTTCAAAAATTTCTTTGAAGTAAAAAAACTGGTTACCCGCATTTGCTATTTGCGAGGCTAATCGTTTTTGATTTTGATTTAAAAAATCAAATAATTCTGGATTTTTTTCTAGAAAGTTTATGGTCTCCTGCCAATCATCCATTCCAACATACGTTAATCCTCCAAGGAGATCGAAGATATGATAATACCAAGAATACTGCCTAACCTCTGGCTTAAGGAAAAGGCAAATTGAATTAGAAGCCATAACCCATAGAAGTCTATCCCAAGCTGTTGAATTACCATTTATATTTAAAATATATTTATATTTAAGTTGTTCTTCAAAGCTAATTGTGTCGCTTTTTATTGGAGATATGTCGAAGTCTTCGAACTGTTTTTCGTCTATTTGACAAAAATTAGTTATTTTAAATAGATTATTTTTATCATCTTGATTTTGGTGGCAGAACTGAACTCTTTGGTTCTTCTCTACACACATTATCCCCGTGTCAGAACCAGCAAAGGTTGCGTATGGAGTTTTTTGATCTACTGGGATATCTATTTTTTTTACCCCCTCGATAATTTTAATTGTCTTTACAAAGTGTGGATCGGGTATTAATATATCAGCGCTATTATCTCTTTTGGTAAAAGAAATTCTAGGCGCATAAAAATCAGTGTTTAGAGGATCGTCATCTAAGTTTATTATAAACTCGCAGTCAATTTTTTGGTAATCTATACCGCTACTTTTTAACAACCAACTAAAAAATTCCAGCCTTGGTCCACATATATTGTCATGTTTTCTTAATACTTTAAATTCTTTATTTTTAACTTTGAAGTGAACTTCATTATTATTCAGTTCAGATTCGAAAAGATTGAATCCTTTGATATTTTTAAAGTTGGATTTTTCTTTATTAATACAGAGGTCGATTATATTCATACTTATTTCCAGTAACCAGACTTTGCTTTCTTAATTTAATAAATTATTTTTTACATATAGCCATACCCTTGCTAATCACACCACCAAGTTAGAAGAAAATCTTGAGATTCTTCTTTGCAAGCTTTATCTATGCCGTTTATTGGCCTTGGTATCTTACACAAATAAGGTTTAAAATCTAACAAATCTTTTTTAATATAACAAACCTCTAAAGTGTTAGGTAAGATACTAAATTCTGAATCAAATTTAGTGTCGTGATTATTTGCATGAATGTGATATATGTAATAGTGCTTATTTAAATACTTAATTGTTTCTAATTTATCTTCAGAAGGATCAGTTAAGTCATGAAGCTCAATACATATGTGAGAAATATGGTCAAAATATCTTTTATCAACATTGTTAAATAGTTCATACTCTGAGCCTTCTATATCTATTTGTAATAAAATATTTTTATATTTTTCGTGTTTGTTTTTTAAGATGATTTCGTAAGCATTAGAAGAATCGATAAAAGCCTTTTCATAAATTATGTTTTCATGCTCAATAAAAGGTTTTTCAGCCTTATCATCAAAAAGATAAACTTTCTTACCTAATTTGGCTAATTGATGATCAAAAATATTCTGCTCTGCAACTTCTCCCAGACCATAGGAGTAAACGCAATCGCATTCTTCTACAAATTTTCTAATTAACCCATAACCACCATCTCTTCTTGGATTTCCAAAACGCCTCATGGCGTATGGAATTGCATACGGCTTTAATTCTTCAAGAAGTTCTTTTGTCACTGATTCCATTGGATCTTAGCTCTTTGTTTAAAATCGTTCAAATCATATTTTTTTAAGTCAAGCTCTGTTCTCACTTTGTTTTTGGGATTTAAATATATAGAACCAAAATCAGAAAGCTCCTTGCAAAAGTTAACATGATCACAACCGCCACTAGTAGACCATTTCACTTTTTTCAAAATTTTAGTATAAGTTAAAGCGAAACCTCCAAACGCAGAATTACATTTTATAGCTCTGCCTAAAGACCAATTCATTCGATCCAAGCCATTTCTGAAGGGGCAGTCAGTCCAATACAGGCATCTATCTCCATTTTTATCGAATAACGGGTAAACGTCATAAAAAGAATCTTCTGTAAATCCAAATAAATAATCTGGGATATTTTGACGAATATTTGGAGTCACCATAACAGCATCCTCATTGGATTTCAAGAAGTCTATATGAGACTTTAAATTAGACTTATCAAAAATAATATCAGAATCAATTAATATTGTGTATTTCGATTTGGAATCGGTTAATAAATTTTTGCATTTATTCCTAAACTCGCAAAGAGCGATCATCCTTTCTTGATCCGTTACACTTTCGAATTTTTTCGCGTTAATATTTTCGTGAAGAAAAACACCTTTTTTTTCTAGCATCCAATCCTTCAAAATGCTCACCGTGTTATCTTGAGAATCATTTTCGTAAAAGTAATACTCAAAGTCATAATCTAAACCCTCTAAATCCTCTAATTGAGAAAGAGTTCTTTCAATATGTAGCTCGCTATCTCTCCAAAGAGCGTAAACTGCTATAGTGTCCCTCATGCTAATGCATGATTATATCCTAAAGCTCCTCTTCTTCAACAACTAATTTAATTTCATTCAAGAAGGGGTAGGCATTGAGTAAATCTTGTTGCTCCGCAAAATTTTCGTCATCCCAACCCCACTCGCTCAATAACTCCTCGTCATCCCAAGCAATAGCCTCTTCTGAAGCCATTGAACTAACAGGCTTCTTACTCCAGAACTTACAACTCCAATATCTAGGGGTGGTCTTGTCTTTGGCTGAATCACACTTATGTCTAGCTCTGAAACTCCGACGACGATCTGGATCGTCTCTTTTAATTTCCATGTTGGGGTCGCCAAACTTTACCATGATTGTATTTCCAGTTTTGGGGCTTTTAACATAAACACCAAACTTCTTTTTCCCATCTTTTAATCTAAATGGTTTGTTTAACGTCTTTTTTTCAGCGTCTGAAAACTCAAGCTCTTCTGCTTCTGCGTCTTGCTCCCACTCATTAACTCCAGCCATAACTAAATCAAGGTGAGCGATATCAAACTCAATATCTTGAAAGTCAACAAAGGCTTCCCCCTCATTCTCAAGGTAATATTCCTCAGAACCTTTTGCTACATCTTGATCAGCAGCACGGTAAGATTTTTTAACTTTGCCACCCCTGACCATTTTAAGGAACATATTAACGCGAGCCATAGCCCACTGACCACGGGTTTTCCCGGGTCTGTGACTAGAGGAGAAAGCTCCAGAGCCACGACGATAGATTTTCTTAAGCTGGCCTAGTGTAACTTTTTTGGAATTTTTTTCGTTATGCTCTTTTACTTTATTCTTGAGAGAAGTGATGATTTTGTCAGAAAAGGTAATAGATCCACCTTTTTTACCAGCGGAACCTGATTTATTCTTGCTAGATCCAGACTTCTTTTCAGAAGGTTTAGCTGGAGTTTGAGCAGAACTCTTAGGGCCGCTTCTTTTTGCGGCTTCCATTTCCTGAATTTTTCTTGAAAAATCTAATTCCATCCTATTAGCCTTTACACATTTTATTGAAAAAAATGAAATTATCCTTCACAAGATTTACATTCCATCATAGATCTTGCTAATTCTTGACTTGGATTAGCACTTCTTTGGTAGTAGAAGCCCTTCAATCCATTCTCCCAGCCATAAATCATTAACTCACTAACTTCTTTTGCGGGAATTTTTGGAGACACCATGATATTCAGAGATTGCCCTTGGTCAATATACTTTTGTCTTTGGGATGCTTGAATAACGATTTCTTTCTGGCTGATTTCTCCAAAAGTCTTGAAGATGTCTTTTTCTTTGTCCGAAAGGAAGAGTAAGTGTTGGACGGAACCGCCAGTTTCAAGGATGCTCATCCAAGTCTCTTGATTATCCTGACCCTTTTCAGATAGGAGTTTTTTCAGGTAAGGGTTTTTGAAGGTGAATTTCCCTTTAGCTAGATTTTTGGTGAAATAATTACCATTGAGAGGTTCGATAGATGGAGAAACCTGACCCAAGATAAACGAGCTACTTGTAGTCGGAGCAATAGCTAGGGTGGTCGTATTTCGACGACCATACCCCTCACAATACATAGGCTCCCCTAAACCTCGCGACAATTCTGCTGTAGCTTCATCTGCACGATTACGAATAGTCTTCCAAATAGAACTATTTTGCATTTTAGCCTCCATACTTTCAAACCCAATCATTTTGCTTTGTAGGTAAGAGTGCCAACCAAGAACCCCCATGCCCAAAGCTCTGTGACGCTTGGCAAAATTATGAGAAGATTCCATGAAAGGGATACGTTTTGTTTTTAGGATATACTCCTCCATCACTGCATCAAGAAACGCTACTAATGTCTCAACAGCATCAGTCTTTACAATATCATCCCATCTAACTAGATTCAGAGAAGATAAACAACAAACAAAAGATTCATCTTCTTTTGATGGCAAGCTGATCTCATTACAAAGATTAGAAGCATATATCTTCATGTCTTTGTCTTGATAACATTCTGGCGCGTTATTGTTGGCGGTATCTTGGAAGAATAAGTATGGATAGCCAGTTTCGAACCTCTTCTTAATGATTAAAGCCCAAATCTGACGCTTATCAGAGTCGCCCCCAATCATTGATTTCATCCATTCATCTGTAATGGTTAAAGCGAAAGACATGTCTTGAATCGCATTGCCCTCACTCTTGATGCGGAGAAACTCTTTTACGTCAGGATGTTCAATAGGGAGGTAAGCTGCGAAAGAGCCACGACGAACATTCCCCTGAGAAACAACAGAAGCAACCTTATCAAATAGTTCCATGAAATGGACTGCCCCAGAAGACTCACCACCAGAATTAATTGATGCGCCACGCTCGCGAAGATCACCAAAGTAAGCAGAAGTCCCTGACCCATGCTTAGTCTGCATTCCCACCTCAGACTGTTTAGCTAAAATGCCATCCATCCTGTCAGGAACATAAACTCCATTACAAGATATGGGTAAACCTCGATCACGACCAAAATTAGACCAAACAGGAGAAGCTAAGGAATAAAACCCCTGCTTCATATAACCCTCAAACTTGTCAGCAAACCCATCTATCCCGAGATACACTTCGGCAGTCTCTGCGATATCACGAATCCTCTGTTCTGGAGTTTCACCCTTCTTTAGATAGCCCCTCTCAAGAAATAACCTTGAGTCATCATTTAGCCAATAGTAATTAGTCATTTAAAATAAGTCCTCTGCGTTGAACGTCTGCGAATTTTTTGAGTACTCGACTGGTCGAGAATAAAAGAAGTCGGTAGCGTTATTGCCAAGCAACTCCTCTTCAAACCAGATTGTATCTTTTAGCAGATTTTTGTCAACATCAAAAGCTTGTTTAAAGCCGATTTTTTCTAATGAGTCATTAATTCTATTTTTAATGAATTCTTTTAGGACGGGAGCGTTGAGACCTTTCTCTTGAATGCCGTTGACCATCCAGTCAATAATTTTACTCTCAGCTTTAAAAGCTTGTTGAGCTTCGTCAAGAATGCGTTCTTCTAGCTCCTCATCAAAAAGCTCGGGATGCTCTTCATGAATAGTGTTAATGATTTTCATTCCGACTAAAGCGTGAACGTTCTCCTCATTACGGGTATACTTAACCTGTTGATCGGTATCCTTAAGAACATTCTTAAATCGAGCAAAATGGTTAATGATGTAAAATTGGGAAAACAGCGACACGTTCTCCACAAAAAGAGTAAATAGGATTAAAGCGTAAACATATTGCTTCTTGCTATTCTTGTAGAATTTATGGGTGTACTTCCGAAGGTAGTTTACTCGACCTTCAATAAAGTCAAGTTTAAGATTCTCTTCAAAAACTTCTTCTAACCCAAGGACTTCCAAAAGTCGCTCATAAGCGTTATTGTGAATAACTTCGACATTAGCCATAACGAATCCAAGATCACTGAAAGAAGGGTGAGGAAGGTTATCGCCTAGCTTGCTCCAGAATTTCTTGACAGCGACTTCGATCTGCCCAATAGCCGAAAGAGTCCTAACAATAATCTCCTTTTCCTGCTCACTTAACACGACATTAAAGTCTTGTAAATCAGAGGTAAAACTGAATTCTTTATCTGTCCAAAACCCATTGTGCATTGCTTCGATGAAATCTTGCGCCCAAGGGTAATTATCTGGCTTCCTGCTTACTTGCTCTTCAAAAATCATATCAAGGATAAGTTACACTTTAACGGGATTAAGGTCCATGTCAATTTCAAATTTTATTATTTTTCTTATTGACAAGTTTTTTAATGTCTGTATAATAAGCGTTAACCGCTGAAAAAATCGGAGGTTACGTTTCCTTTTTTCGAAGCTTAACAATATCCATATACGTAATAGTTACAGATAACGTTTGATTTATTATAATCTAATAAATTATATTATAATAAATAAGATTCTCTTAATTTAAAATACAAATATCATGAAGACCGATCAGGAATTAATTAACGAGATCAAAACATTTGGGGACGAGTCCAGTTTGATGGAAATCATAAACAGACATTCTGGGATTTACCACGTAATGGTAGATAAATTCTTGTCTGGACAGGCAAACACCCAAGAAAGGCAATCTCTTATGGAGGATAAAGAATTTACAATATACAGCTCTGTAATAAAATTCGACCCAGACAGGGGTGCTAAATTTCCTACTTATCTAGCCCTCGAAACGAAATGGAAATGTTTAAACATTCTAAACAAAAAAGGGAAATCCAAAGAATGCTCTTTTGAAGAAATGATCTTTGAACCAAAAAGCTCTGGAGGCTTTGAAGAATCAGAGAGGGAAGAGGTCTTTTCCTTGTTTAAAGAGTTTGTGGAGAAACAAAGTGACAAAAGAATGAAAAAAATATTTGACATTCGATACAATGGCTACCATAATAAGCTTACACCGTGGAAGACCGTTTCTAAGGAATTGGGGATGAGCATCCAAGGTGCAATCAATGTCCATAACAGATGTTTGGGCGAGTTCAAGAAAAAGCTAATTAATTATGTATAATACAATTACCTCAGTAGGATATCTGGTCAAAGACCCAGAAGTGAAGCAATTATCAGGTGGAAAAACCGTAGCGCGTCTTCGCGTTGGTATTTCTCCAAGTAATGCAAAAACAAAATGCTTCATTGATCTTGAGGTTTGGGACAAGACAGCAGAGATTGCTGCGAAGTATCTTACCAAAGGTCGTGAGTTCGTCTTCTCTGGACAACTTGCTATGGACACTTGGGAAAAAGACGGGAAACAAAACTCTCGTTACTATATCAAAGGAAGAGATGTGCAATTTCTGAATAGTGGTAAAAAAGAAGATTCGGCAGATGCACCAAGTGATGCTCCTAAAGAAAATTCTTCAGATCCTGCTGACGACGAAATTCCATTTTAAATGAGAATTCTAGTTGAGACACCCCTTAACCCTCTTAGCCTTGGTAATGTTGGTTTCAATATTATCAAGGAGCTAATTGGGAAAGGGCATGATGTTGGAATCTGGCCGACAGGAGAAGTTGACCTGAAGGCGTATGAAGTCTCAGAAGAACTTAGCCAAAAAATACAACAAGGTATTGAAAATAGATATTCTTATCTAAGTGAAAATATACCCGTTCTCAGGATTTGGCATTTAAATGGCTCAGAAAATAGAAAAAATGAAAAACAATATCTTTACACGTTTTATGAGTGTAATAATCCTACAACAGTAGAAAAATCACTTTGCAATGCCCAAACAAAAACGTTCTTCAGCTCCTCTTGTGCCGCTAATTTGTTTAGCAGCACTTCCATTCCTCTTGGTCTTGATAAAGAATTCAAAAGGACAGAAAAAGAATACTTGAATGGGGTGACCCATTTTGGTTTAATGGGTAAGTTTGAACATAGAAAGCATACTGCTAGAATTATTCAGGCTTGGTTGAAGAAATACGGAAACAATCCAAAGTATCAACTCTCTTGTTTAATTAATAATCCCTTCTACAAGAAGGAGGATATGGATAAGGCTATCAATTCTGTTTTAGATGGAAAGAGATATTCTAATATTAACTTTTTACCTCATTTAGAAAAGAATTCTGAAGTTAATGAGTTTTTGAATGCTATTGATATTGATCTCACGGGACTGTCTGGAGCGGAAGGTTGGAATCTCCCAGCTTTCAATGCAACTTGCCTCGGCAAATGGAGCATTGTTCTTAACGCCACATCCCATAAAGATTGGGCTACTAAAGATAATTCCATCTTGGTTGAACCTTCGGGTGAAGTAGACTGTTATGATAACGTGTTTTTCAAAAAGGGATCTCCCTTCAATCAAGGAAGTTTCCATGACTGGAAAGAGGAAGATGTTATCAAGGCAATGGAAGAAGCCGAAACAAAAGTGGGACAAATTAACACAGAGGGTCAAAAGTTAGCAGACACTATGACATATTCTGTCACTGTAGATGCTATAATGTCCTATATTGCCAACGATTTTGATGTGGCATAGATACTGTTAAACAAACTGCATAATGTATAACACTAATAACTACAGGATGACGGATGAAGGCAAAGCTTATATTTTTGAATATGAACTAGCTGGATTTACTAAAAAAGATGTTGAGCTTACAGCCAGAGAACTTAAACATTGGACTTTACTAAGCGTAAAAGCCGAAAAGGACTCTAAGAATAGATCGACGACATTCAGGATGCCTAATAAGATTTCAATCGAAGAAATTTCATCAGAGATGAAAAATGGCCTACTGAAAGTAACTCTCCCAAAAGAAGAGGATAGGTCGCAAATCAACATCAAAGTTAATTAACAAAGAGGGGGGTAGAAATACCCTCCTTTTTTATATATAATAAAACATGCCTTTATATACTTACAGACACCCCGACACAGACGAACATAAAGACGTTTTTCAGTCTATGAATGAAGAGCATATCTATATAGATGGTTTTGGGGTCGAGTGGAAACGGGTCTATTTTGCCCCCAATGCATCTATCGACTCCAACATTGATCCGTTTAGCCAAAGGCAGTTTACGGACAGTACAGGGGGGAAGAAAGGTACTGTAGGGGACATGCTTGACTATTCAGCAGAAATGAGTCAAAAACGAGCGGAAAAATCTGGAGGATCAGACCCAGTTAAACAAAAATACTTTAACGATTACGCCTCTAAGAGAAATGGTCAACGACATATAGCGGAGAAGAAAACTTATGAAAGCAAGAATGTTAAGGTTGATTATGATTAGAACCTACCTTTGGTAGCGGTGTAAGTTTGTGCAATTTCTGATGCTGTTAAAGATCTATCGTAACAGTATAATTCAGATATCCTCCCATTTAAAAATTGATTATACCCTCCGCCTTCTAGATCCACACCTAACATTGATGATGAGCCAGACGAACTGTCTACAAGAGATCCGCTAAAAGATTCTTCATAGAATAAACTTCCATTCTTATACATTTTTAAGTCGGAGCCGTCATAAGTAAAGCCTATAAATTTCCATACGCCTTGACTTGAGGAATTTGTCGAAGCAAAATATTTATTTACAGTTGAAGGGTCAGTAAATAACTTTAATCTAACTTCAATCTTCCCATCAGACTCAAAACCTAGACGTATAGCTTCTTGGTGGGTGGTAGCGTCTGATCTAAGATAAACATAAGGGCTATCTACAAAAGAGTCTAATTGTAACCAAGCAAAAACGCTTGTCTCATTATTGCCGTGGGAACTTAACAACGGTGAACTCCCAATATCAACCCTATCATCGACTCCATCAAATTCAATACTACCTCCATTGCCAGAATTAAAAGATGCCCCATTTACAAGTGTCCCATCATACCCATTAGGGCTTCTATCTTTCCATGTAGTCCCACTTCCAGAATAAGACAATTTATCTGAAGCGTCGAAATGCGAAACTAGCCCATCAATAACTATATTTTTACTTTTTTTAATTTTTAAGCCCATAATTTTAATTAGTAATCTCAAAGCTAAAACCTAAAGAATAGCTCATGTCCCCATTGACATTCATTTGATAAGAAGAATTTTCTAGTTTTAAATCTTCAAATGAAAAAGTGTTTTGATACTGATCTTCTGTATCTATAACCTGTATCTCAAAGTCGTATCCTGATTCGCTTGTAATCAAGGAAGAGATTTCTCCTGTAGCAAAACCAGAAACTAAAAAACTTAGATTAACTGAAGATGTAATTGGGTATTGAATTTTTCTACCATATGGGTAATCACTACCCAAACCAAATAGATCAACCCTTTTTATAGGGATACTGAATGAAAAAGATTGCAAATGAGCATCCCCACTAATAGGCGCTCCTCCAATTTGTAGATTCTGGAGTGTCACGTTAACATCAGTAGGAGAACATAGAGGTGGATTGAATCTATTTACAGTGCTATAATAATCAAACCCACTCACCTTCGCATTCTCTAGTTGGACCATACCAACACCTTGATTATTACCAGACTGTAGATTAATAGCTGGATTCTGGGATTCGTCAAAATATCCCTTCTCCACCCTGATGTTTGAGCATTTATAAGAAGTAGATACAATAGGAGGAGACCCTACAGAGAAACCTAAAGAGTAATTTGTTAAAAAAGCGTTGCCAACAGAAATAACTTCTGCATCAGTGGTCAAATTGCCCGCTTCTGAACCTCCATTCACGATCATATCCGAACCTTGATCTTGATGATTAACTATGTAAAAATTTTGATCTTCATTCGTATAATCGTCGAAAAATCCAGTACCTGCATAAGTTGGGTTTGAATCAACCAAACCCAACATGTTTTCGTTTAACATCGCTGGGGTATAGAGATAACTTATAGATAAATCAACATCTGGCATCCTAGTTATATCATTAACAGCCAAACCCTTAGATCCGACCTGCTTTGACTTTTGCCTTTGCTGAGAGAAGCTAACACCCACGCTTTGAATAGTACTCATGTAAGCGCCACTCATGCTTGAATCTATTCTATTATTAGTTGTAAACGCTGGTCTTTGCCCAGCAATCACAATTGAATTATTACTCTTTAAAATATCTCTAGCCATTTTAATTTTCTTTTATTACGCCTAAAACATCCTCAATGAGAGTTACTTCTAAGTCGTGAGAGTTTTTATACTTCCATGTATGCGACCACTCAGGGCAATACATAGCTTTCGGTCTATTATAAACAGATGGAATCTCATGTCTAAAGTTTCTGTAGCCTCCTTTATTCTCTAAGAAATGAAGCATAGCTTTCAATTGCTTGTCTGTTATGCTAGTAAACTTATAACTTATAGGGAATGATGCGTTGTTATCTTTGTTTTTAATCCTTAAAGGGAATGAGTTCTTGAAATTTAATTGATCGTTTTTTAAATCAACACTGTTCTGTAAACCAATATCAGGCTCAAAGAAGAAATCCTGTGACCATTTAGACGAAGACCCTGTTGGCCCATCTACGGTTTTATCTGAGGAATTGTGATCTTCTGTAGAATAATAAAAATTATCTAGCTTATTAGTATTAACTCCTGAATAAATTATATCGTACTTGTCATAACTAGTGGAAGTAGCCCAGTTCTGAAAATTATGATTCAAGAAAGTCATACCTGACCAGTTTAGGAGATTAGGGGCTTGATCAACAGTTAGGTTCGCCGCAACCTCATAATGCTGATTATTCATATGGTTCACTGCATAATTGTCGCAAACTCCAGATAATTTCTGATAAATGCCAGAGTTGTCTATGTTGAATTCAAAAAGATTCGAACCATTTTTGCTCTCAATAAAAGCGATAAGGCTTTGAGCGTTTGATTCGTTAACATCATACCTAACATCGAAAGTAGCGCTTAAACTATTTAAAGAATCAGGCAATCTATTTACATAAAAATCATCTGTATCATAAGAAAATGATTTGGAGGAAAAAGAAGCCTTAGATCCATATACAGGAGTTAATTCTAATCCAGAATAATCTGTCTGTATTGTTACCCCAGATATATTTGAGTCTCTATTATAGAATAAATCAGAAGCCATGACCAATATAATTTAAATTTAATTTTAAAGAACCGTTTGCCGAAACATTTAAACTTTCGCTAACTAAAGATGCATTTGGAATACTGAGAGTTTGAATAGCAGCACCAGTTCTGCCCTGTATAGCAAAAGAAACTGTTTTATTTTCCCTGTTATCCAAAAAGTTATAACCACTCTCAAGAAAAGCATCATCTACATCGACTTGAACTTGAGCAGAATACTCTAAAGGGCCAATGAACTCGATATCTGAAGAGCTTCTTTTCCCAATAGTAAAATGTTTTTTTCTCAACGAGTTTACCGAATAATCAAAACCTATAACTCTATTCGAAGATACGTTATCGCAAGTTATACTTATAGAGCCTTGACTTGGTATGTCTATAGCGGGATGAGAAACAGAACCAGAAGCACTTTGACCACTTCTTAATTCATCAACAATATCAAACTGAGCGTTCACTTTAGGGACAGAACCTACTGCACAATTTACGGAGTAATTATTTAAATAACCACTTTCGAAACCGTAAGACCCACCATTGTAATGTATACTACCAGACATATTAACGTCTCCAGTATAACTAATGATTGGGTCATTATAAATCAAATATCTAGAAAAAGAAACCTTTTGATTGGTAGGCCCACCATTGACAGTTAAACCTTCTGTGGCTCCAAGCGGTTTAATTATATTCGATGAATTTGAATATGAAATACTAGCATTATCAATCCCAGACAATTCCTGCCCAGAAATAAAAATCCTTACTTCATCATTTAATCTTGCTTCAAACATTACTTTCTAAGTTGCCCTCCAAGTCTTTTTTCGTCTGTAATCACTTGTTTAACTACTGTTTTTATCTTCTCGCTCAATTCTCTTTGCTGTTTGTTTGCGTCTTGTCCACCTTCATTTTGCTCTTGTCCAGTCGATCCGTTAATTGTGATATTAATATCGCCAGCTTTACCAGATTCTTGAGTCACGGTTATAAGCTCGTCTATCTTAGCTACAAGTTCAGTTGAATCGCCTCCCGCCGAAGAACCACCAGCGTTAGCTGCTGCTAGATTATCAGCACCAATTCTTTGAGTCGCGGCAGAGTTCATAACGAACTCTCCACCAGAAAGCATGGCGGGAACTGTATCAACTCCTCCAGCAGAAGGGATTAAACCTCCTGTAGCGAAT
>JACKZZ010006902.1_pt1 | contig 50620 bp, 56 predicted proteins | sample 8027871 | NCBI WGS metagenome assembly JACKZZ01 (sample SAMN15724774, study PRJNA655200) | protist metagenome | isolation source: fluorescence activated cell sorting (FACS) single amplified genomes of... | place: USA: West Boothbay Harbor, Gulf of Maine | collected 2000-07-19
GCTTACCCACAGGCAGATTGGATTTTTGGTATTGATGGTTTACCTAAAGAAAGTCACAAGTATAGAAAAAACCAAGATGGGGAAAAACTATTTAAAATAATGTTAGAATCTAAAAAACATCTTATTACAAAACCATTATGGCAATTTATTATCTTTAGTTATAACGAACACAATTTAGATAATGCAATGCAAATGGCCAAAGAAAATGATGTTGATTTTGTATTGGTAAATTCAGCCAGATGGAGTGCTGATGATGATTGGTTGAAACCTAAAACTAAAAGGGAAATGACAAATGAGTGAAGTTGATAATAAAATAGGAGGAAAAAAACTAAAAGCTGAAGGAGATATTGAATTAGATCCTTTATGTTTTAAAGATGAGATTGCTTTTGCAGTCACTAATCAAGGTGTATTAGTACCTTGTTGTAGATTTGACGACCCAGCAACTATGGGTGATCCTAAAATGAAACCTTTAATAGAAGCAAGTAAAATTTCCGAAAATAATACAATAGATGATATTTTGAAAAAAAAAGAATGGAAACAATTTGTAGATAATTTATCAAAAAATATAGGACCTAATGCTTGTTTAACTACGTGTGCTAAGGCAAAAAAATATTCTCAAAATGTTGAATGGATAGACACATCAACAGGAAAGGTAAAATCAAAAGAAATAAAATGAAGAAAAAATTAATTATAACTGGTTGTAGTTATAGTGATAAAGATTATTGGACTAAAACAAATAATGAAGATAAGAAATGTGATACTTGGGGAGAAATCTTAGCAAAAGAATTAAATATGGATTTTGTTTGTTTAGCTCATAACGGATCAGGTAACAAACGCATTTATTCTGTTGTTCAAGATTATATTTTAAGCAACGATGTAAAAGAAATAGGTTTATGTATTGCTGGATGGTCAAGAAGTCAAAGAGTTGACTGGCAAGATAGAACTTTACAATGGTATAATACTAAATCAAATATATATGGAAATGTAAAAAGTTATATACTAGAATCTTTAAGATATATGTATGCTTTTCAAAATTTAATGGAACAACATAGAATACCATATAGACATTTTCAAATGATTGATTTATTTACTAGTCAAGTTTTTGAAATTGATTTTAAACAAGAGAATAGAAATTTTGAAAAAATTATAAATCAATGTAAAGATATTATTAAAAAATCTCCACAATATAAACATATAAAAAACTTTATTGGTTGGCCTATAATTGATGAAGAAGGTGGTTTTGTTTTATCAGATTTACAATTACACAAAGATTGGGTAATAGCAGATAAACTAGCTAATACGAAAATGGGATCCACGTTAAATTCTTTAACTACTAATATACCATTAGAAGTAATAGAAAAAAATAATTCAAAAAAAGCACCAGAAGGAACAATTAATTATGATTATGTTATTTCTAAAAGTAACCCACACCCAAATAAAAAAGGCCATGAATGGCTTGCAAACTATATAAAGGATAAATTATGAACGATAAAAAAGTAGGATTTACATGTAGTACTTTTGATTTGTTACATGCTGGCCATGTACAAATGTTGAAAGACGCCAAAGACCAATGCGATTACTTAATCGTAGGTTTACAAACAGACCCAACTATAGATAGACCTGACACCAAAAATAAACCAATACAAACATTGGTAGAAAGAGGTATACAGTTATCAGCAGTTAAGTATGTAGATGAAGTTATTACGTATCAAACTGAACAAGACTTGGAAGATATATTAACAATGTTTAATATATCAGTAAGAATTATGGGAGAAGAATATCAAGGTACAGACTTCACAGGTAAGGAGATATGTGTTAAGAAACATATAAAGATAGTTTACAACAAAAGAGATCACCGTTTTTCATCAACGGATTTAAGAAAAAGAATTAAAAATTAGGAGAAAAAATATGAGTAATTTTGACAATCACGACAAAGATCACGATCACGATAGATCGTATGAAAATGAATCTACAAGAGATACAACACCTATGGTTTCTATATCATTAAGAGAATATGATAAGTTAAAATCAGGAAGTGCTTTCATCACAGACAAAGCAACGATTGATATTATAGATAATCTTGAAAGACTTGTTAGAGCATTAAGAAAACATATAATTAGATCAGAGATTTAATTATCTGTGATATACGGCAAAAGTTGTCGCCATATTCATATGACAAAATGATTGTGGTCTTCTATAAAATTTAGTAGAAGATCCTCTATATCTATATCTAATAGGTTTAGCATTTTTATTTGCTGATACTTCTTTAAAGTATTTTAAATACTTCATTGGTATGCCAGCAGCTATACATCTACTATCACTTGCCCATGGATCTAACATATGTTTAATCAACAAGGGATTTACAATTTTATTAAATACTCTTTTTCTTCTATTCATAATTATCCTCTCAAATATTCGGGACCAGTCCATTTAATAGAATAGCCTCCAGTTAGTACATTGCCTCTAGCTCTGTTTAGTGCAGGAGCATTAAAACCAGCCGCCTTTAATACATCACCTTTTTTAAAGTGTTTAAAGTCTTCTTTCACGATAAAAGCAAACACTCCGTTTTCTTGTACAACTTTAATGTATTTCTTACCTTGTGTTACTTTAGTTTTACTGTCCCATTCTTCTAATTGTTTTTTTCCGTATTCAGAACCTTTTCCCCAATTAGCATAATCATGTTTGGCACCAGCCATCATGTTCTTAATACCTTCGTCTAAAGTTTCTGCTGTTTTATTTACTATCGTCATTATTGTACTACTCCTTCCGTTCTAAAATCTACAATTGGGTGAAAATCATAAGCATATTCATTATCAGGTAATGTACCAGACATTTGAACATGACAATCATTTTTCTTTCTATTATCAAAGAAAGTCTGTAAAGTCTTCTTCAAGTTATTTGCCATTTGTTCATGTATTGAAACATTGAATTTTGCAAACAATGTACCACACATAATAGTACAATCAGTAGCACTTTCAGCTAATGCAAGATTCATTATGTCTTTTCTCAATTGAATAGACTTGTTTTTATCATCAGCCATTTCTTGGCCAAGGATTTCTTGTTCTCTCAATTTATTATAATCTTGTGGTGTCATTATTTTTTCTCCTTAGCTTTGTAGTCGTTAATAATTTTATTAATAGCATTTTTCATGTTTATATCAATCATTCTTAAAAGTTTATCATCAACTTCAATAACTTCTTTTATTGTTGATTGCATTTTTCTAATTTTATTATAAGCAACATTTCTTACAATTGAAAGATTTAAGTTATTCATTATTTGTCCTCCTTGTATAATTCTTGAGCATATAAAGCTAAGATATAAGACGCAATACCTATCAAGGCCATTGAAGCACCTTGTAAATATTTGTCTATTTCAATTGAACCTACGGCACCAACCATTGCTAAAGTACCGACTGTCGCCATTATTACCGACATGTATTCTATTATTTTTTTCATAGTGTATCCTTTTGTTTTTTTCATATTACTCGTCCATCCTATAACATAAATACAGTAAAGTCAAGAAAAAAAAGCGTAAAATATGAAAATAATTAAAATAATTGCAGTTTGTTCACTTTTTGTACTGGTTTCCTGTTCAAAAACTGTTGAGGATTGTAAAATTAAGCCGAATTTAGAAAAAATTAGCGAATCAGCGCTAAAAAATAAAGAAAATTTAAGTGAAACTGAGCTAAAACATGCTCAAATGTCTTGTAAATTTTAATTATAAATAATATTATGATAAATTCACAAATTTATTGTCAAAATTGTGGACACGAATCGCATTGTGGCGAAAATTGTTTACAAGATTACGGAGAATCACAAAAAACCGTATGTTGTACACATTGTAGTTGCGAAAAAGACAATGATAATTGGGAAGATACTGTAAAATACGATTTAAACAATGAAGATTTATTTAATGGAGCATAAAAATGGCAAAAATGAGAATATTTAAGTTTTGGAATGAAGCAGGTGATGAAAAAGAGAAAGAAGCGATGAGTTTGAAGAAGGCAATAATGTCAGTTCAAGGCGATTTTAAAGATAAATGGATAGGAGCTGAATATATTAGTAAAAAAGGTAAAAATATTAGCACCTCTATACAAATACCAGTTGGTAGAAAAATTAGAGAAGCGGCCAGAGTAGAAAAAGCAAGAGCGGCTGCTAAAGCTTTAAAAGAAATGGGGAGATAAATGCCGTCAATTTGTAGGAAAGGCGATAGTTTAAGTACCGGTCATATATGTACTGGTACAACAACACTAGATACGCCTGGCCAAAGTACAGTTCGGGCAAATAGTATATTAATCGCAAGAGTGGGTGACCCAACAGTAAGTCACCCTTTCCCACCGGCACCTCCTTGTGCCCCTCACGTTGCAAACGTTAATGTAGGCAGTTCAACAGTTTCAGTTTGTGGTAGTCCAATAGCTAGAATAGGGGATAGTACAGACGCTGGAGCAATGACTTCAGGTTCTTCAAATATCTTTGCTGGTTAACGTATAAATATATACGTAATGCCAAATTTTGATAGTAGTAACACTAACAACAGTAAACGAGCAAATAGAATCTATAAAGACTTGGATTTGAATTTTGGTCGTAATGTAGTAACAGGTGATGTAAATAAGTTAACCGATGTAGAGGCCGTTAAAAGAAGTGTTAGAAATTTAATTAATACTTCTCATTTTGAGAGACCTTTTCACCCAGAAATTGGCAGTGATGTTAGAAGAATGTTATTTGAACCAATGACACCTCTTACAGCACTTAACTTACAAAGAAAAGTTGGCGAAGTTCTAAATAATTTTGAACCTAGAATAAAATTAGTACAAATTTTAGCTAGACCAAATTTAGATAGAAATAGTTATCATTTAACAATTATGTTCTATGTTATAGGTTCATCGGAGCCAATAACAGTAGAAACATTTTTAGAAAGATTAAGATAAAATGGCAAGCAATAAACTAGTAGTATCTGATTTTGACTTTGATAACATAAAATCAAATTTAAAAACATTTTTACAAAATCAACCAGAATTTTCAGACTATAATTTTGAAGGATCAGGCTTTGCCGTTCTTTTAGATACATTAGCATACAATACACACTATCTTGGCTTCAATGCTAATATGTTGGTTAACGAAACTTATTTAAATAGTGCAGATATAAGAAAAAATATAGTTGCATTAGCAAAGATGATAGGATATACACCATCATCTGTTAGAGCGCCAGTATCAACTATTGACATAACAGTAAACAACGCTTCAGGTTCAAGTATCTTAATGAACAAAGGTACAACGTTTACAAGTTCAGTAGATGGTACAAGTTATAACTTTTTAACTAACGAAGATATTACAATTACGCCTTTAAATGGTGTTTATAAATTTTCAAACGTTAATTTATATGAAGGTACTTTAGTTACTTTTAAATATACAGTTGATAGTACAGATACAGATCAAAAGTATATAATACAAAATTTAAATGCTGATACTTCTACTTTAAAAGTAACAGTTCAAAACTCTGTATCAGATTCAACATTAAACACTTACACATTAGCTACAGGTTTAAGAAATATAACAGATACATCTAAAATTTACTTCTTACAAGAAACAGATAACGGTAAATTTGAAGTTTATTTTGGTGATGGCGTTATTGGTAAAAAATTAGAAGATGGTAACATAGTTATATTAGAATATATTGTTACAAACAAAGATGAGGCTAATGGAGCTAAAACTTTTGAGTTAGCTGGTAGTATTGGTACTTTTAATAATGTAACTATATCTACTAAAGCAAATGCTCAAGGCGGATCAGAGGCTGAAACAAAAGAGTCTATAAGATTTAATGCACCTTTACAATATACATCACAAGACAGAGCAGTTACAGCTACAGATTATGAATCAATAGTTAAGACATTATATCCTAATGCGTTATCAGTTAGTGCTTGGGGAGGAGAAGACGATGAAACACCGGTTTATGGTGTTGTGAATATCGCTATCAAAGCAGCTTCAGGTTCTACTTTAACAGAAACAACAAAAGCCTCTATTGTAAAAGAATTAATACCTTACAACGTAGCTTCAGTTAGACCAACAATAGTTGATCCAGAAACAACATCAATTGTATTATCAAGTGTTGCTAAGTATGATAAAAAAGGTACTAGTAAGTCTGCCGACACTATTAAGTCAGAAATAGTTACGGCTGTTACAAACTATAACACAACTACTTTACAAAAATTTGATGGTGTGTTTAGATTTTCTAAATTAACAGGTTTAATAGATGATGTTGATACAAATATACTATCTAACATAACAACTATTAATATGAGAAAGAATTTTACACCAACTATAGCGTCTTCAACAAAATACGATGTGTATTTTAGAAATGCAATTTATAACCCTCATTCAGGTCATTCAAGTGTTTTATCATCAACTGGTTTTAAAGTTACAGGCAGTGATAATGAAATGTTTTTAGATGATGATAGTAATGGTAACGTTAGAAGATATTATCTAGTTAGTGGTGTTAAAACTTATGCTAATAATACACAAGGTACTATTAATTATGAAACAGGTCAAGTTACTTTAAACTCATTAAATGTAGCTTCAATATCAAATATAAGAAATGCTGTTTCCACCGTTATTGAAATTACAGTTAAACCAAATTCAAACGATATTGTGCCTGTTAGAAATCAAGTGGTAGAAATAGACGTTACAAATTCAAATATAACTGTAGAGGAAGATACATTTGTTGGTGGTTCATCTGAAGCTGGCGTAGGCTACAATACTACAACAAGTTACTAATTTAGCCAATGGCAAAATTTGATAATAAAATATCCAACTTAATAAACACTCAATTACCAGATTTTGTTGTTGACGATCACCCAAAATTTGTAGAATTTCTAAAAACTTATTATCAATTTATGGAAGCTGCCGAGTTAGGCGTAACTTCTATTCAATCTACAGACGGAATTAATTTAGAAAATCAAACAGGCGTACAAAACAATTTAGTATTAAATGGTGGTTCACTTGGTGCTGAAAATACTCAATTAGACCTTGGTGATAAGATAATATTAGAAGATAGTAGTTTTGGTAAATTTACATATAGAGAAACTATAACAGGACAAACTTCTAAAGCAACAGCTATAGTATTAACTGAAGATTTAGATTTAAATAGACTATTCATAACATCACAAGACAAATTTATAACAGGTGAAATTATTAAAGGAGAAAGTTCTAACGCTGAAGCAATTGTTAATACATACAGACCTAATCCTGTTCAAAGTATTCAACAATTAACAAATTTTAGAGATCCAGATAAAGTTATTTCTCAATTTTTAGATAATTTTAGAAATGAGTTTTTTAAAACTATTCCAGACAATTTATCTTCAGGAATAAACAAAAGAAATTTAATAAAAAATATAAAATCTTTATATAAGTTAAAAGGTACACAAAAAGGTCACGAAGTATTTTTTAGAATACTTTTTAACAATCAATCTGAAACATTTTATCCTAGAGAACAAATGTTAAAAGTATCAGATGGTAAATGGAATACACAAACAGTTTTAAGAGTATTAAGTACACAAGGAGAAACTTTAAGTTTAATAGGAAGACAAATAAAAGGAAGAACATCAAATGCAACGGCAATAGTAGAAAATGTTGAAAAATTTTATGTTGGTGCTGATGAAGTTTCTGAAATTACTATAAACAAAAAAAGTCTTGTAGGTACTTTTGCTGTAAGTGAAACTATAGAGGGTACTGAAAGTGATCAGTCAGATTATTACATTCTAGCTACTATTACAGGTGTACCAGGAACAAAAACAATTAATAATGATGGTAATCTTTATACTACAAACGATTTAATAACAATTTCAGGAGGAGGTCAACAAGCCTCTATGCAAATTAGTGATGTTGGTTCTGGTAAAATAACTGAAATAGTTGTTGATAATGGTGGATCAGGATACGAAATAGGAGATACTTTATCTTTTAATAATACAGGTACTTTTGGTAGCAATGCTTCAGGTGTTGTTACAGTTGTTAACGGTGCAGTTTCTAATGAAGATACTGATCATATTGTACTAGAAGAAGAAACATCTGCCGGTGATCATCTTACAGGAGATAAAATTGTTTTTGAATCAGGAACAGGTATAGGAGATATTACAGATATTTATTTAACAAATGGTGGTGACGGTTATAAATCTTTACCAACTGTTACTGTAACGTCTGATTCAGGTACAGCTTCGGAAATATTAGCATATGGTGATAACGTAGGAAGAATTTTGGGAATAACAACATCAAATTTAGGTATTAAATACGAAAACTCTCCTTCTCCATCTTTAACATTCATAAACAACTTATTTTGTACTACAGTTACAGGTACATTTACTAATGGAGATACAGTTACAGGTGGTAATTCAAGTGCTACAGGATTAGTTTCAGGTTGGGATTCTTCTAGAAACATATTAAAATTAAAAGAGGTTTCAGGAACCTTTCAAGCAAACGAAACAATAACATCTGTATCAGCTAGTGCAGTGCTTAAAAATATAGATGTAGCTTCAATAAGTTTAGATGTAACTGCTGTAGTAGACACAGACGGAAAATTCTTAAATGAAAAAGGTCATATTTCAGAAACTACAATGAAAGTACAAGATAGTTTATATTATCAAGATTTTTCTTATGTATTAAAAGTAGGTAACTCAATTAATTCATGGAGAGACGCATTTAAAAAAACAATGCATACTTCAGGTTTTTACTTTACGGGACAAGTTAATTTAGAAAGTAGATTAGATTTAAAAAATAGAATAGCGCAGGCTGTTAATACAGGTGTAGACGGAACGCCTATAAAACAAATGTTGAGTTTGTTGTTTAGTTCTATGTTTGGTAGAAAATTGGGAACAATAGATGATAGTTCAACTTTAAGATCAAATCCTCAACAAGACGTTTCTTTTTATGGCACCAATACAAGAGCTGTAACTTTAAGACGAGAAGCTATTGGTATCAAATTAAATTTAAGATTAAGAGAAACATATCTAGGAGCAACAGTTGCTACAAACGTAAATGTAGCTCAAGGATTTGCATATTGTGGTCCAAGTTTTGGTTCAATAAACAAATATGCTAATACGGCATACGGTATTACTGGTAACAGATCAGGTGGTATAAACGGAACAAGTGGTATCACTTTTGCAGTTTTAAGTGATTTAAAAGTAACTGGTACTAGAACAAGTTTAGATGGCAAACCTGCTTTACTAGAAATGATAGCTGGTACTGATAAAAATGCTGGTAGAAGAATTAAAACTAACTTTGCTTTTCCAACAGATATTACATTCCCAGGAGAAGAATCGTTTAGTGGTAATACTAATAAATTTGATAGCACTAATGAACAATTTGACCAAACAAGTGTATAAATATAACTATAAATAGAGATAGAAATGGCAAAACAAACAATATCAATCGGTTCAACTCCAAATGACGGCACAGGTTCTACTATTAGAGCTGGTGGAGATATAATCAACGATAACTTTAACGAAATTTATACTAATTTTGGAGACGGTACTAATTTAGTTTCTGGTGTAATTACTGGTAAACTTGAAGGTACAAATTTTTCTAATAGTATCATCGTTGGTCACTCTACAACAGGAACACTAAACGACGCTAATACAAATACTGCTATTGGTTTAGCAGCTATGGATGCCATAACTTCAGGAGATGGAAACACTGCCATAGGTTATGAATCGGCTACTAGTTTACAAGATGGTCAAGATAATATTTCTATAGGTAAAGCAACATTAGCGAGTGCAACATCGGCTAGAGGTAACGTTGCTGTTGGAAGATCAGCTTTAAATGCCAACTTAACATCAAGAGAAAATGTTGCCGTAGGTCATGAAGCAGGTAAGTTAGTAACTGGAAGAAATAATACTTTAATAGGTGCTGAAGCCGGAGATAATATTACAACAGGATCAGGAAACGTATTTATAGGTAATGCTCAAGCAGATTCAGCTACAGGCGATAGACAAATGGAAATTGCCGGATTTGATGGATCAACACATACAATTTGGGTAAAAGGAGATAGTACAGGTGAGGTTACTGTAACAATGGATCCTGTTTCAAATTTAGGTGTTGCTACTAAACAGTATGTAGATAATACAGCTGCCGGTTTAAATGTACACGAATCAGTTGCAGTTGCAACTACACAAAATTTAGCTACAGAAACAGGTGGAACAGTTACATATGATAACGGAACATTAGGTGTTGGAGCAACTTTAACATTGAGTTCAGCTATGTCAACTTTAGACGGTTACAGTTTAGTAAATGCAGATAGAGTTTTGGTTAAAGATGAGGCAAATCAAGCACATAACGGAATATATGTAAGAACGAGTTCAACAGTTTTAACAAGAGCTACAGATTATGATCAAGTTGCTGACATTCAAGCAGGAGATTTTACTTTTATAACGAATGGAACAGTAAATAATAATAGTTCTTTTGCTCAAACAACTGAAATGGTTACTATGGGTACTACTAATATTACTTGGTCTCAATATGCTAAAGCAGGAACAGGTACTATGTCTACTCAAAATGCAAATAATGTCAATATTACTGGTGGATCAATCAGTTTATCAGCCGTTTCAAATACTCAAAGTCTACTGATAAAAGACTCTAGTGGTTCAACATTAAAAACAATTTATGGAACATCATCATAGGAAGTATTATAAATAGGAATAACAATTATGCCAGCGATAATAACAAATAAATTCAGAATTAATAATAGTGAGCAGTTTCACGAATCTTTCACAGAAGCTTCTCCAAATATTTACTATCTAGGTCTAGCAAGACCACAAGCTTATGGTACATCTACAAGAGGTGATGGCCGAACAGATTACGAAGGAACAGACGCAAATCCAGTAACACCAAGTGATACTGTAGTTACAGAATTTTCTGCTTTTGATGACTTATTAGCTGCTAAAAAAATTACAAGTTCAGATGTTAGTTTTGCAGTACCAAGAAGAAATTGGGCAACAGGAACAACTTACGATATTTATAGACACGATTATGGAGAATATACTACAGGTAGTACTTCTACAAAAAATACAGCTAATGGTGGTGCAATAACTTTACATGACGCTAACTTTTATGTATTAACAAGTGATAGAAATGTTTACAAATGTATTGACAATGACAGTAATACTGCTTCAACAATAGAACCAACAGGAACAGGTAATACTGTTATAACAACTGCTGATGGTTACAAATGGAAATACATGTACACTATGTCAGCCTCTCAACAATCAAATTTTTTATCAACTGACTTTATGGCAGTTTCAACCAACTCAACTGTTAGTTCAGCCGCTATAGACGGTTCAATTGATTGTATAAAAATTAAATCAGCAGGTTCAGGTGGAACAAACGGAACACATTCAGTAACAATTAAAGGTGATGGATCAAGTGCAACAGCTAATGTTGTAGTTGCAGGTGGTATTATTACAGAGGTAACTATGACTAACGTAGGATCAGGTTATACTTTTGGTACAGTTTCAAATGCAGAAATAGTATCTGCTGGGGCAACAAACTTAACAGGTGCAGAATTAGATGTGATTATATCTCCAAAAGGTGGTCACGGTTTTAATGCAGTACAAGAATTAGGTGGTTTTTTTGTAATGTTAAATATAAATTTAGAAGGAACAGAATCAGCAAACTCTGGAGATTTCCATGCTGGTAACGACTTTAGAAAAATTTGTTTAATCAGAGATCCAAAAGCTTCAGGTTCAGCTGCAAGTGCTTCAACTTTAAGAGGTACTAAAGCAGTAAGACTAGCAGCTTCTCCTACACCAGGAACATTTACAGTTGACGAAGAAATTAATCAAGCAACTACAGGCGCTGTCGCTAAAGTTGTAGAGTGGGACGCAACAAACAGAATTTTATATTACATTCAATCAAGACATAATGACGCCGGCGTTGACGCTAATGGTAACTTGACAGCTATTTCTAGTACTCATGTAATTACTGGTCAATCGTCTTCAGCAACAGGAACGCCAGACACAAGCGTTTCGGCAACAGTTAACAATGTTGTATTTTCAAGTGGGTATTCTGCTTCTGAAATAGATCATGACTCTGGCGATGTATTGTACATAGAAAACAGAGCACCTATTCAAAGAGCAACAGACCAAACAGAAAATATTAAACTAGTTATTGAGTTTTAAAGGGAGATATTATGCCAAGTCCAACAGACTTTAATCTTTCGCCTTACTACGATGACTTTAATGAAACAAAGAAGTTTCATAGAGTTCTTTTTAGACCTGCTTTTGCAGTACAAGGTAGAGAGTTAACACAATCACAATCTATTCTACAAAATCAGATTGAGAGATTATCAGATCACGTCTTTGAACAAGGCGCTATGGTTATACCTGGCGATATCAGTTATGACTTAAATTACTATGCAGTAAAATTAACTTCGTTTACAGACTCAGCTTCTGTAGGTGTTACATTAAACGATTTTATTGGTTTAACATTAACAGGCGCTTCTTCAGGTGTAAAAGCAAGAGTTGTTAATGTTGTAGCAACAGATGGTACTGACCCCAATACTTTATTTGTAAAATATTTAAATTCAGGTACTAATAATACATCAACTGCTTTTTCAGCAGAAACAATTTCAGTAAATACTACTTTACAATCTACATCAACAACAGTTTCAGCAGTAGTATCTTCTACAGCAACAGGTAGTGCAGCTTCAGTTAAAGAAGGCGTTTACTATATAAATGGTTATCATGTTAAGGTAAGTGATCAAAATTTAATACTAGACAAGTATACAAACACACCATCTTACAGAGTAGGTTTAACAGTAACAGAAAGTTTCGTAACTCAAAACGATGACCTAACTTTAAATGATAATGCTCAAGGAGTTTCAAACACAAATGCTCCAGGTGCTCATAGATTTAAAATAGATTTAACATTAACTAAAAAATCATTAGCTGCTACAGATGACGCAAACTTTGTAGAGTTGCTAAGATTAAAAAATGGTATTATTCAAAACCAAGTTAGAACAACTGAATATGCAGTATTAGAAGATACATTAGCAAGAAGAACGTTTGATGAATCAGGTGATTATGTAGTAAGAGATTTTGATATAGATTTAAGAGAACATTTAATTTCAGGTACTAATAGAGGTATCTACACTTCAAGCAATGATGGATCAGAAAGTAAAATTGCTGCTGGTATGGAATCAGGTAAAGCATATGTAAAAGGTTATGAAATAGAAACTTTAGGTACTACTTTTGTTGATGTAAATAAAGCAAGATCATTTGATACACAAAATAATTCTACTACTAGATTTGATGTAGGTAACTTTGTAAATGTAAATAATGTTTACGGTTCTCCAGACATAGGATTTGTATCATCTGGACCTGTTGCAGCTTTTAAAGAAGTAAATTTATATAAAGAAGAAACAGCTGTAAGAGGAACAGAAAATGCAGGATCAGGTTCAAATATAAAATCAGTAGGCCACGCTAAATCTAAAGGATTTGAGTATGTTTCAGGTAATGCTGTTAGTGGTAATTATGCTAGTTCAAGTGCAACGTCAAACGTATTCAGACATTACCTATTTGATGTTGTTATGTTTACTCATATTAACGTTGCAAAAAATCAAGCATTTACAAACGGAGAAGAAATTACAGGTGGTACTTCAGGTGCCAAAGGTACTGTTGATCAATTATCAACAAGCAATCAATATTCAATTACAGGTGCAACAGCGGCTAATCCTGTAGTTATTACTGCTACAAACACTTTACAAGACGGTCAACAAGTGACAATCAACAGTGTTGGTGGTATGACAGAATTAAATGGTAACACTTATACAGTTAAAAATCCAACTAGTTCAAATTTTGAATTAGATGTGGATGGTTCTTCTTTTACCACGTATACAAGTGGTGGTACAGCAGATCAATCAGTTGTAGTATTATATAATGTATCAGGAACATTTGTACCAGGAGAAACTATAACAGGTGGTATTTCATCTAACACTGCTACTATTCAAGCAGACGCTAGAGGCTTTAAAGGTATCACTTCATACGATTTCTCATATACAAAACAAATTGGTATGCCAGGTACTCCTACATACACAGCAGATACAATTTTAGATAACACAAACGGAGAAAGTTTACAAATTACAGGTACATTATCTATTGCAAACAGTGGTACAACTGTTACAGGTTTCGGTACTAAATTTAATACAGAATTAAGATTAGGTGATTCAATTACATTTACTACAGACGCAGGTTCTTCAATAACAAAAATTATTGAGGCAATTGTTTCAGATACTTCTTTAGAATTATCATCAGCTATTGGTGGTTCAGACGTATCAACTAAATCAAATGCAACTAGAAATAGGTCAACACTTAAAGATACAAATAAAAATATTTCTATATTTAAGTTACCATATGAAACAGTTAAAACATTAAAAACAGCTTCAAACTCTGGTGCTAGTGATACAAGTTTTAAAGTTAGAAGACATTTTGTAAAAACATTAACTGGAAACGGTGACGAAACTATTTCAGCAGGAACAGACGAGACATTTGCTTCTTTATTAGATTCAGATTTTTCAGTTTCAATTATGTCAACTGGTTCTGGTGGATCAGGTGCAGTAGGAGATTTTTTATCTTTACAAGGAAACAACCACGAAGGAAACCCTATATTTACATTAAGTGGTTCTCCAACAGGAAAATCTTTATTATTAGACTTTGGTGCTAATTATGCAGGACATAAAATTAAAATTTTAGCAACAGTTAATAGAGCTGTTGTAGAAGAAAAATCAAAAGTTTTAAACACTGATAAATTATTAGAAGTCACAACATTAGAAGATATTCAAAAACAAGGTGGTATTAGATTAATCAATTCTGATATTTACAAATTAACTTCTGTTAAAATGGCAACTTCTTTTGGTGCTTATTCATCTTCAGGAGAAATTGATATTACAGATAGATTTACTTTAGATAATGGACAAAGAGACAACTTCTACGATATAGGTAGAATAACATTAAAAGATGGCGCTTTAGTACCAACAGGTTCAATTGCAATACTTTATGATTATTTTTCTCATGGTTCAGGAGATGTTTTCACTGTTGATAGTTATTCAGGAGTTGTTGACTATGCAGATATTCCTTCTCATACTTCCGATACAACAGGTGAAGTTTATGAATTAAGGGACAGTTTAGATTTTAGACCTAGAGTAGATGACGCTTCAAGTATTAATAAAGGAGAAGTTGATAGATACTATAACGGTGCTGGTGCTTCAACAGTTGATATTGTTAAATTTGGTACTGATATAACTTCAGATTTAGAATACTATTTGCCAAGAATAGACAAGGTGTTTGTAGATAAAGATGGTAAATTTAAAATATCTGAAGGATCAAGTGCATTAGTACCTCAATCTCCAAAAAATTTAGATGGTGCAATGCATTTATACACATTAGATATACCAGCATACACACTTGACACAGCAGATATTACAATTACAAAAGTTGATAACAAACGTTACACTATGAGAGATATTGGTAGATTAGAAAATAGAATTGAAAACATTGAATACTATACTCAACTTTCTTTATTGGAAATGCAAGCTCAAAACTTGCAAACACAAGACGCTCAAGGATTTGACAGATTTAAAAATGGCTTTATAGTAGACAATTTTACAGGACATAGTATAGGTGATGTAAGAAATTTAGACTACAAAGTATCAATGGATATGGCAAGAGGTGAAGTTAGACCTATGTTTAATGAGGATGCCGTACAATTGATTGAAAGTGATAATGACGGAACTACGATTACTTCGGCTGATAGAACGGATGCCAAGTATGCAAAAACAGGAGATTTAATTACATTACCTTATAGTGAGGCAACTTTAATTGATCAACCATTTGCTAGTAAATTTGTTAACGTAAACCCATTTGACATTTTTAGTTGGACTGGTTCTATTGCGTTAACACCTCCGTCAGACGAATGGAAAGAAACAGAAAGAGCACCTGAATTAGTTGTTAATAGAACAGGTGGCTTTGACACGTTAGTACAAAATTTAGGAAATCCTAATCTTTCAAGTGTAGAGATAGGTACTATATGGAATGAATGGCAAGAACATTGGTCAGGAACACCAACAGTAACAAGTTCAAGAGTTTTAGGACAACATAGAGTGGGTAGAAGAATTGTACAAAGAACACAAGAAACTTTATCTGGTCAAATGTCTAACACTAGAACAGGTATTAGAACAAGAATAGTACCACAAGTAATAAGAAATTCAATAGGCGACAGAGTTGTTAGTGTTGGTATTGTTCCTTTTTTAAGAAGTAGAACATTAACATTTAATGCTACAAGAATGAAACCTGAAACAAGAGTTTATCCTTTCTTTGATAATATTGACATATCAAGCTATATTACACCAACAGGTGGTTCATTAGGTGGAAATTTAGTTACAGATATTAACGGTGCTGTATCAGGTACTTTTGCAATTCCTGACTCAAAAAATAATTCTAATCCTAGATGGAGAACAGGTACAAGAGTATTCAGATTAACTTCTTCATCAACAAATGTATTAAGTACAGCAGTTGAAACTTCAGGAGAAGCAGACTACTTAGCCAAAGGTGCTTTAGAAACAATACAAGAAACAATTATTTCTACAAGAGAGCCTTTGACATTAAGAGAAAGTACAGTTGAATCAGTTAGTTTAGGAAATAGAACAAGTACAAGAAATGTAGATACTACAATAGGTTGGACAGATCCATTAGCACAAACATTTATGATAGATGATGTTGGTGGTGTATTCTTAACTTCAATGGACTTATTCTTTAGTTCAAAAGATGACAATATTCCAGTAACAATACAAATTAGAGAAGTAGTAAATGGTTATCCAGGAAAAAGAATAGTTCCTTTTTCTGAAAAAACTTTAAATCCAAGTGCAGTGTCAACAAGTACAGACGCAACAACGGCTACTACATTTACTTTTGATTCACCAATTTACTTACAAGAAAAAACAGAATATTGTTTTGTTGTGTTGTCTAACTGTAATGCTTACAACTGTTATGTTGGAAGATTAGGTGAAAAAGTAATAGGATCAGATAGAACAATTTCTCAACAACCATATGCTGGTGTTATGTTTAAATCACAAAACGGTTCTACATGGACAGCTGAACAAAACGAAGATATTAAATTTAAAATTAAAAGAGCAGAATTTGAAAATGTTACAGGTACAGTTACTTTATGTAATGATGATTTACCTGTTAGAACATTAAAAAATAATGCATTTAGAACAACAAACAGTTCAGGTGTAATTAGAGTTTCGCATCCTAACCACGGTATGCATGGTACATCAAACAATGTCACAATTGCTGGAGTTCCATCAGGTACCTACAATGGTATTGCTCATAATCTTATTAATGGAACATATACAAGTATTTCTAACGTAACTTTAGATAGTTATGATATAACTACTACAGGAACGGCAAATGCTACTGGAGATATAGGTGGTGACGTTATAACAGCAACCCAGAATAGATTGTACGATGTATTAAACTTAAATCTACAAACAGTAAATGTTCCAGGTACAAATATCTCTTATGATATGAGACCTACTACAGGTAGATCAGTACATGGCACAGAAACAGAATTTAGTTTAACGTCAGCTGATAGTCCAGTTGCTACAATTTCAAATGACAATATTTACTTTACAGCTCCTCAAATGGTCGCTAGTACAATCAATGAAACAAATAAGATGGCAGGTAGTAAATCTTTATTTGTTAACTTAACATTTACAACTACAAATACTAAACTTTCTCCTGTATTAGATATGCAAAGAGTTAGTGCATATGTAGTTCAAAACAGAATTAATAAAGCAACTACAAGTAATACACCTAATTATATTTCAGATATAGAAAGTTCAGGAACATCATCAGCGGCTGCTTATATAACTAAACCTGTTGTACTAGAAAACTTATCAACTGCTTTAGATGTTAGATTAACACAAAATGTAAGATCAACTTCAAATGTTAAATTATATTTCAGATTATCATCTTCGGAAGAATCTAGAAATATTTCAGACATAGGCTGGACACCGTTCAACACAGCTGGAGAAGAAGACATAACTGTCACACCAGCAGAAAATGATGAAACGTATAACGAATACAAATATAGTGCAAGTGGCTTAACAGAATTTAATACTTTTCAAATTAAAATAGTTATGGAAGGAACAAACTCTGCTTATCCACCTATAATAAGAGATTTAAGAGGTATTGCATTGGCAGTATAAAAATATGGCAGTTAAAACATTAAAAGTTGAAGGATTTGAAAGTTTAGTAAGAGACGTAAACACTAGTGCTATAATTAATACTAACAGAGCAGACTATAACAACTATATGAAAAGAGTTAAGACTAGAGAAAATAATAGTGATATGGTAAGAGGTCTTTGTAAAGAGATAAATACTTTAAAGAAAGAATTATTTGAAATAAAAAAATTGATAAAGGATAAAAACTAATGGCTGTAAAAAATATATCAACTACTGATACATTAGAAACATTTAGAACGCAATTTAACGATTTAGCGGCTAATGATTTTGGTGACGCAGATTTATTAGCACCTGCTGGTATTTCAGCAACCTCTGTTGTTGGTGCAGTAGTAGAATTATCTTCTCAAATAGGTACCGGAGAAGGACACTATATAAGAGACGCAAGTTCAACAGTTCAGTTAATTGCTCCAGGTAATACTATATCATTTTTAGGTACAAGTAATCAAATAACTGCTACAGTTTCAAGTCCAGATACAGTGACGTTAGCTTTTCCAACTAACGTGACGGTTACTAACTTAACAGTTAGTGGTACATTGAACGGACAATCAATTACTTTTCCAAGTGCAACAGGAGAAATTATAACAACTGGATCAACTGATTTAGTTAGTGAAAGTATGATGGCTAATGACGCAATTAGTTCAACTGAATTGAAATCATTATCTACACTATTAATTAAAGATAGTTCAGGTTCAACATTAAAAACTATGCACGCTGCTGGCGTGTAAAAACTAGTCACTTAACGGTGACATAAATAACATTATGAATATATTATTAACAGGCAGTGAAGGATTTATAGGTAAACACCTTCATAAATTTTTAGAACAAAACAATCACAAAGTAATACCAATAGATAAATTATCAGGTAACGATTTAATAAATTGTGACCTTAAATACGATGTAGATTTAGTCATACACTTGGCTGGTCTATCAGGAGTCAGAGATAGTTTAGATAGACCCACAGAATACTGGAAAGAAAATGTAATTGCAGGCCAAAGACTATTTGATTATTTTCCAAACACAAGAATACTATATGCTAGTTCATCAACGGCTGTAGATCCTTGGAGAAATCCATATGCAATGAGTAAGAAATCTTTAGAGAGTATAGCACCAAAGAATAGTGTAGGTATGAGATTTACAACTGTATACGGACCTGGCGCAAGAGAACATATGCTAATACCAAGAATATTAAGAGACGATGTTCCATTTATACATACAAATCATACAAGAGACTTTATTCATATAAATGATTTACTAATGGCCATTGATACATTAATGAAATCAGATTTTAAAGGAATATGTGATGTTGGTAGAGGAGAATCTTATAACTTAATAGAGTTATTAACTTACTTCGGAATTGACGCCGAAAAAAGAATTGGGAACGAGTTTGAGAGAGAAGATAATAAAGCAGACAACAAAGTATTAAACAAATTAAACTGGTCAACTACAATTGACCTTTACGATTATATAAAGGAGCATAAAAATGTCAACTGATATGAAAATAAATGTAGCTAGTGTAGAACATAAAGAAATAGGATTTGGTGAAGAATTACTAAAAAATCATTTTGCAGGAGCTCACTTTACAAACAACGAAAGAACATGGATAGAAGTTTTAACTAATGAAAATGGAGATAGTCTTTCTTCACATCACATTGAATACGATTTAGATCATCCTAATTGTCAAGCATTAATGAAATTTACTACGTTAGATGATATACATGAAGCTACGTATATTAAAGTGAATAAGGAAAGAAAAGAATTTGAAGAATTTGCAATTCAAATTGCTAAAAGAGACGGTCTTGTACAAACAGACGATACTTCTCCAAGTAGAATACTTGATTATATTTTTAGTGATAAAGAAGCAGATGAAGATGAAATGTTTGCTTTAAAAATTGCTTTATTTGAAGTAGACAAGATAAAAGATTCTAAAAATCTTGACGGTAAAAAAGCATTAAGAAAAAGTAAGACTAGAATAGAATTACTTAAAGGTGCTATTGATCTTTATAGTGAGGCAGAATAAAATCTGACCACCAACCTTGCCAACCTGGTTCTAATAGGTGGTTCATTTGACCTAGAGTACAAATACTAAATTCTTTTGGTGGTATTTCATAAATATAGTTTTTAATAGAAGGACAAACTTTATCATAGTTTTTATAATTTATTTCTCTATAGTAAAATTCATCACTACCTTTATCATATTTTTCTAGGTAAACATCTTCGTCTTCTTTAAATTTATTCCATATGTGAGAAACATCTCCTGTCCATGAAACAATAGTAGAGTTTAGTGGTGTGTGGGCTTCTTCTCTCCACCACAAATCATTCAATAAAGTAAAATCTTTACGAAATAAATCTGGTAATTCTTTCCATATAATAACATCTAAATCAAAATATAAATTTTCTCCATCACGAAATTTGTCATACATTTGAAACTTATTGTACCAATTACCGTAAAGGTCTGTTTCTAAAACTTCAAAACTATCATAAGATATTCCAGAATGGAAATCTATCATATACTTTAAATTATCAACATGCCATTGAGTAAATTTGTTACCAAACCTACAAACTATTATTCTTCTCATATTTCAACTGAACTTTCTTCAGGATTACTATTTGCTGGACCAGTACACATAGCTAAACATTTTTTAGGTTTATCTGTTGTTGGTCTTTTAATTATATTAAAAAATTTAATCCATTCTTTACTATTAATTATATCTTCAACTGTATCATTATTATCCATATGAAGACTATCATTAAATAAATCTTTTATTATTGGTTCGTTGTATCTGGTATTTAACCAACAACAAGGAAGTATTTTTCCTTTATTATTCCATGCCAATTCTCTTTTTGTTTTTAAACATTTAGGTTCAAAAACTTTTTCGTCTTCAGGTTTAGTTATTTTATATACTATTTTATCTAACTTTTCTTTTTTCACTTCTTTTATGCCGTTATCTGTTCTAGATGAATAAATTAATAAAAGAGGTATATTATGCAATTTTGCCAATTGTTCAACTTCTTTTATATCATTTTTATTATAATCAAATATAATACATTGCCATTGTACTTTAAGTCCTTGCTTAACTGCTTTTAACATAATATTAAAAAGATATTCTCCTTTTTGATGTATTCTATACTTATGGCTATCTTTTGGAAGTCCATCAATACCAAAAATCCAGGTTGTTTTTTTTGAAGAAGCTTTAAATGCTTCATCATACCATTTTTCAGGTCTTTGTGAAGCTGCTGTAGAAATTAATGTTTTAATATCTTTCTTTTTACACAACTTTAACATTTCTATAAAGTTTGGATTAAAGATAGGGTCTGAAAATGTTCCACAAAAACTAACTTTTTTAAAATAATCAGTTAATTTGTCAAATTGTTCTAATGTTAAATCTTTTCCTGGAATACTCTTGCCTTCTTTTCTATATTCTTGTCTCGCACAAGCAGCACATTCTAATGTACACTTATTTCCAGAGTCAATATTAATACCCCTATCTCTAAAATTCATAATATAATTTAGTTTTACTTAATCTCGGTAACTTTGATTCCTCTTTCTCTAGGCTGATTTATTTTAATATCAGCATTATCAGGTATAAGATGTTCATTACCATAAGGGTCTTTCATAATTTTACCTTTATGTTCAGTAATATCAACTAGTTTAATTTTTCTAGTTGGTTGACCTGTTCTAGGATGTTTTTCTAAAGTATGATCTGTAGTTAGGTCACTACCGTTAGCAGCTCCTAAAGCCAACATTGTTTGATCTGATTCCCATCTAGGTCTTCCTTCATTTGGAAATCCAATACCAATACCATAAGCAATCTTTTTAGTTCCTGCTTTTACATCGTCAAGTATTCCTAATTTTTTATGCCAAAATTCATCGCCTGACATATCACCATGACTTTTGTTACAACCAGTTACAAATCCTAAAGCATTAGCAGCTCTTAATATTATACCTAAAGCTATACCAATACTAACGTAAGAATTTTCCCAACGTGCTGGTGTTTTATTAGATTTTAACGTACCATCAGCGTTACAATTCATTTGAGTTATAGGTTCTTTAGCAACAAATAATATATAAGCACTTGCGTTTTGTTGTGAATTTTGCCAAGTTGAAGGTGGCTCTCTGTCGTGAGTACAACCCCATGTATAGTTGCTACATTCTTGAATAACTTTTCTATCTGTTGTATAATAAACATCATAGTAACCCTCATGTTGTTTTGAGGGAGCTTCTTTAGCTAGCCATAGAAAATAGTCCATATATTCGTATTCAATTTTTTTATCATAGTTCCAGTTTCTTTGACATTTTTGAGCGTCTAATATAATATCTTTTTCATTATCTATTTCATATAAACTTTTTCTCATTTGTGTCATTTGTTCACTACGAACATCGGACATCATTGCTTTTAATCTATCTTTTCTATCCATTTTACTCCTTATTGCTTATTGTTTCCAATATTTATACAAAGTGTTAGTGTTGTTTTCATGTACAGTTCTACCTACACCTGTATAATGAAAAATCTTTAATTTTTCGTCTGGTTCATCTAGTAACATATAATCAGTATCAAATGTTTTTGAATATAACATGTTTAACTGTATCATATCTTCTTTATTTTCGGTGTATTTACCTAACCACTCTGGTGGTGTTAAAGTTAACTTACTTTCTTTTTCAAATATTTTCCAGTCAACATAATTTTGTTCTCCATAATACTTAAAATGTACCTTACCTATATTATAATAGTGTAATTGCCAATAAGACGGGTTGAGTGCAAAATCGTCCCATACATGCTTTAATTGTCCTGATTTAAACTTGTAAAAGCCTCCGTTTAACGGTAGAATATTATGATCACGTAACTTTTCAGGATCTTTAATTTTTTTAGTATCATTATTCCACCAAACACCATAAGATACTAACTCATTATCTCCAACAGGAAAACCTATAAGATCGTCTACGTTACCTACAATAACTTGATCTATATCCATTATTATTATATCATCACCTGGTTGTTGGCCACCAAATAAAGGACTAAAGAATTTTAATTTATGCCAGTGTTTTTTAATATCACTATGATGATTATATGGTAGTACAATGTCAGCTTCAACATTAGGATCATCACTTATACATACTGATATAAAAGGTATGGTACTATTCTTTCTTAAAGCTTTATAAAAGTTACCAACATAATCTGGTGTATAACTACCTTTATAATATACAGTACATATTCTAAGCATTAATGTTTCTCCAAACTATATCAAACCTTTTGTTAATGGCATGTATGAAGTTTGCAGTTGAAGGTATAAACATTTGTGTATCAAAGAAATAATGCCATTTTTGATCTAACCATTGTACCGGTACTTTATGTTCTTTTAATTTAACAGCAAATATTGTTTCATTATCATAACCAAAAAAATCAGCAATCTTTTTAGGAAATATATCTGTTTCTCCTATAAGACTTTTCATTAATTGTATTGTTTCTTTAAAATCTTTAAAATATTCTAATTGATCTAAATGTTTTTTACTAATACCTACTATACCTGTATTGATAACATCATTTTCAGGACTTAATCCTTTTTCTATTAACATAGCCTGAGCATTATAGAATTTTGCATTAGGACTTCTTATAGTTTGTGTTTTATCAGTTATCTTTTGAATAGGAGATACTCTCTCGTTATTATTTAAAACGCATACACCTTTTGATAAGTCCCACACTTCAAAAAAGTTTTCAGTAGTATTGGTAACTACATCAAAGTCTAGATATAAAACTTCATCATACTCTTTACTAAATTCATATAATAAATGTATTTTGAAAAAATTAACTATGTTATAACTTGTGATTTCTGGATAAAATTCTCTCATCCACTTATAATAATCAATATAACTAGTATTTAAAGAACCACACTTTGTATCATTTTCTACCATTACAAAATCTATACCTATTGATTTAGCATAATTGACCTTATTTTCTACTAACTGTTTATAGTTTTTTTGAAATTCATTTTTAGTATTGTAGTTTGTAGGTATGGCTCCTTCTTTTTTTATATGTTTATCAAATACATCTAATTCTTCTTTAGGTATATCTATGAATAAACTGAATATTACTCTTTTCATTTTACTCCTTGTAGTATGCTGGGTTATTTGTTTTTAATTCTCCGATCAATAAGAATCTTGTTCCTCTATAGTCTGTAACTTTTTCTTCAGCAAGAACGGTTGCTGTTTCTGGTAATTGTGATTTAAAGTCTTCTATTGTGTCCACACAGTTTATATGTCCTTCAATGTCATACATATTATTTGAAGTAAATGCAAAATAAGAATTTATCTGACTTAATATTTTTAATTCTTTCATTGGTTTCATGTGTTCACAAGAGGTATTAATAATTAGTTTTGTTCTTTTAATTCTGTTAGAGTCTTCAGCCCATTCAAAACAATCTTTGGATACAAAATCAAGTTGTTTATATCCAGGATATATTCTATATTTGTTTCTACTAATAACTTGTGGATCTAAATCTATGGCAGTAATTCTCTTAACTTGATTATAAAAAGCAGGTATCAATATACTACCATACCAACAACCAAAGATAGCTATATCATCTTCTTTTTCTAATGGTACTATTTTATTAATATGTTCTATAAGTTTTAATTTAGTATTAAATTGATTAGGACTTAACGAATCTAATAGGTCGTCATTCTCTCTAATTTCTTCCATCAAATTTTTTAATAAATTTAAATCTATCATTTTCTGTAAATATAATCGTTAATAACTAATATATCTAATGCAGTTTTTTTAAAAGTTCTTAATGCATTTTCTGGTGTTTCTACTATTGGTTCTTGACAATTAAAACTTGTATTAAGCAACATAGGTACACCAGTAATTTCTCCAAATTCTCTTATAAGTTCATAGAATTTACTGTTGTCGTTTTTGTTTACAGTTTGTATTCTAGCAGTACCATCAACGTGAGTAACACCAGGTATTACTTCTTTCATTTCTGGTTTAACTTTACATATTCTTGACATATAAGGACTAGGTTGATTAGTTTCAAAATATTGTTTATAATGTTCTTCTAAAACTGCTGGTGCAAATGGTCTAAAGTCTTCTCTCATTTTAATAGTACTGTTAATAATATCTTTAATATCTGGATTTCTTACATCAGCCAATATACTTCTATTACCTAATGCTCTATTACCACTTTCTGATTTACCTTGAAACCAACCTACTATTTTACCATCAGCAATTGCCTGAGCAACTTCTTTGTATGAAGTTAACTTTTCAGCACCTTTATAGTAATCATATGATTTACCAGCATAAACGTTAGACTTATGTACATTATTATTTATTGTATAATCGGCATGTTGATAAGCACCAATAGCTTGGCCTTCATCACCTATTGCAGGTGGAACAAATACATTATCCCATTTTTCAGTAAACATTTCATTACAATAGCCGTTATATGCAACACCACCAGCAAGACATAAATTATCTGAAGTTTTTAAAGGATAAACATGTTCTTTAATTCTTTCCATAGTAATCTCTTGTAGTGTATATGCTAAATCATTTATACCGTGTTTGGTGATTTCTATTTGTTTCCATTCTGGATATTTTCTTTCTAAAATAGGTCCTTCTAATATTGTTGATAATACATTATAATAATAATCACTATGTTTACCATAACCAACTTTACCCATAAGTTTACTTGCACCTAATGTTCCGAAACCTGTAAGATTAGACATATGATTCCATAACCACCCGATAGGCAGTTTAGATGATAGATCAGTTGCTTTACCGTCTCTATCAAAAAATAAACATCTATATCTTGAGCCAATACCATCTATTGCAAGTACATCACTTTGTTGATAACCTGAATTTAAAAATGCATAAGCGGCATGTGATTGATGATGATCAATATAATAGATACCGTCTTTATAATGATTTTGCCATAATGATTTAACTTCATAGTCTAAAATCTCATCGTGACCTTTGAATATAGTATTAAATAATTCTTCTTTTGATTTTCTTATACCACCATAAGTATATGTAAATGCTAAAACACCCTCCTCTGGCTTTTTAAGATATTCACTTAAAAATTGATCATTTAAAGTATAATCACCAGGATTTAATATATCTGATTGATGATCATAAGCTTCTGCTTTATAAGGTAAGTTATGTTTAAAACGTGTGTGTCTTTCTCTTTGATTGTGGTATACACCATCATAGGTATTGTGATCATGTAAGTTTATCGCAACAGCATTTATTTTCATTTATTCTCCATTCATTAATAAATTTATTTATAAACCCATTAAATCTCTTATTTCAGGATCAATCATATCCCTAGACCACGTAGGTGTCATTGTAATTCTAACTTTGCATTTAAGTCCTGGTATACTTTCAACGGCTTGTCTTACTCCGTTAACTATTTCATCTACGGCAGGACAAAAAGCAGACGTTAAACTCATTAATACAAATACATATCTTTCAGAGGTAACTTTAACATCATATATAAGTCCGAGTGTGTATATATCTGTAGAAATTTCAGGATCATAACAAGTTTTAAGTTTCTCTGTAATTTTATTAATAAACTCTAGACGCATTTCTTGATCGTCTTTAATATCTGATAAAGTAGCGTTTACTTGTGGATCAATTGATGGTTCATTCATAATTTATTTTTTACTTTCTATTGTACAAACTCTTTTACAAGGTTTAGGTGCCTTATCATAATCAATCAAACTATTTGGTAAAGTCTTTTTAAACCACTCTTTATTTAGTATATTTTTTAAAGAGTCATTTTTTATGTTATATTCTTCTTTTTTAGATAGATAGTCTTTTATAATAGGATGTGATCTACCATCAGCTTCTCTTTTGTTTTCATAATCTACAAAATGTAATTTTAGAAAACAACATTGAAACACTTGTCCGTCAGGTTGTATTAAACACCTACTACTTTCTTTCCATTTACAAATAATACTTTTAGCCATTTTCTTTATTTTTTGGATATTTGTCTACTGCTATTTGTACTGTTGTGTCTGTAGCAGCTTCTAAATATTCATCTTCTCCTTTTTCATTGACAAAATGCCATTTTGATTTACCATCAAATCTATCTGATAAACAAAATTCATGGTTATGTGATCCCCATTTCTTTACTAAATCTAGTATATCTTTTTGATAATCCTGGTTATGTTTAAATATAATTGTTTGAGATAACGGTATTGCGTTTGTTTTTGATAAAGCATACATATTATCTAAAGATTTTTTTAATGAAGCACCACGTCTATATTTGGTGTGCATTTCTTCATTAATACCATCTATATCAAAAACGATTGCTAATCTTTTATCACAATAATTACCTATTTCTTCATAAAACTTTTCTGACCTAATACTACCATTTGTTGTTATGGTTACTTTAGATTTTATTGAATTGTCTATTATGTAATATATAATCTTTTTTATATCTTTGGCCATCAAAGGATCTCCCCATAAACCACAAAAACTATATTCTTCCATGTCATCTAAATCATTTATTGGAAAAGCAGTTTGAAACTGTTCTAATGACCAAGTATCCAAAGGAAGTAACTTGTGAGTTCCTAATCCGTTAGGATCAGTTCTTTTACATTGTGGGCATTTAATGTTACAAAGATTCGTAACAGAAATATCAACTGTTTTCATCATACTTTTAATATATTACTATACTTTTCAATAGGAAAGTGTCCTTTTGGTTGTACATACTCCTTACATGTTACACAATACTTCTCATATTTGAATAACTGGAAGTTCATCATCTTATCAATGTTTTCTTTAGTCATAGGAAAAGACCTAGACAATTCGGTGTTATTTGCAAATTTTTTACTACAGTGTACTATATGTTTTTTTTCAAAATCTATAACAGGTACCATAGGAAAAGCAGCACACATTTTACGATCTATTTCAGCCGCCTGTGTGTGTACTTCTTCTACATCACCTTTAGATGGTGTTCTACCGTTAAATGCTTTGAACATAGTATTTTTATGTTCTAATTGTTTTTTAAATTCTGGATAGTTAGCTATGTACTTAAAGTAATTAGGTGTTTTAAGTACTACATTATAATTATTCATATCATTAGGTGCTAGATAATCATAGTTACCTAGTTTTTTAATTTCATCTGGATAAAAATCTAGTGTTAAATGTTCTACATATAGTACTTCAGGATCCTCTAATATTTCAGGATATCTTTTTCTTATAAAGGAGTTAGATAAAACTTGAGGAATAAAATTAGGATATTCTTTTACCATTGCAATCACTTCACGCAAGTTCTTAATTAAACCTGGCTCTCCACCAAGTAAACATATTCTAACTTTATATTCTTTTAACGCTTCTAAGGTTGATCTTAAAAAATCTAAATCTACTGTCAAGTTTCTCATTTCTAGAGTATAACTTGTACAATAATGACAATCTTTATTACAAGACATAGATAAAAAGAAATCTATCGCTAAATAATTTTTTTGTGCGTATGTTAAATCAAATTTTTTCATATTTTACTCCAGAATAATTTATTAAATGCTATTTTCATTTTTTGTTTAGGTCCTTCTTTAAAGTTTAATGGACCGTAGTCATACTCTGGTGTTATATAAGTTTTTTCAACTATATATTCATAAACAGGTTCGTTGTATTCGTTAATTAAACTCTCATCAAATATATCACTGGTGCCTAATGCTCTTTTTATCATTTGACAGGTCTTAATAAGATTTTGATCAGTTATAGCAACAGGATTACCATTACTATCAATGTAACTGATTTGATCTAAAGTTTGATTTGCTATTATTTCTATCATAGTGAGGCTAATATTGTATTACATGTGTTATTTATTTCTTCATCTGTTAAAAAAGGATCAATTGGTAATGTTAAAATTGTATCACTGATATGTTTACAATTAATACAATCATCGCTTCTATGTGATATGTTTTTATACATAGGGCGTTCAGATATAGGTTTTTCATAGTGTACATTGGCATTTAATCTTTTTTTAACTCTGTTTCTTGTTTCTTTGTCTTCAAATCTGACAATATATTTATGATACGTATGATTGACACCATTTGAGGTTGATTGTATAATTATGTCGTCCTTTAGTTGTTCATCATATTTTTTTGCTATTATTTGTTTAGCCTCAACATATTGATCTAGTTTTTTTAATCTATAATCAATAAACTTTGCATTAAAGAATAACATTTTAGAGTTGTATCCTAGTATCTCATGGTTACCATGTTTTCTTAGCTTAATACACATATCAGCATAGTCTTTGTTATCTGTCAATACCACACCACCTCCGGCGATCCCACCTATCGTTTTGTTCGCATTAAAACTTATTGTACTTAATTCTCCTAGAGTACCTGCTTTAACACCGTTAAGACTAGAACCTATGGCCTGAGCTGCGTCTTCTATAAATGATATGTTTTTTTCTTTACAAAATTTTAATATCTCTGTTATATCTGACATATTACCAAATAAATGTGGATAGACAATTGCTTTTACTTTGTCTGAATACATACGTTTGATACTGTCAAGTGATATATGATAAGTTTCTTTATCTATATCGCAAAATACAGGAGTTGCACCTACCATAGATATACAAGACGCCGTTGATATCCACGAAAAGTTGGTTGTTAATACTTCATCGCCTGGTTTTATATTTAAACATTTTAAAGAAAACATTAAAGCGTCTGTACCGTTTTGACAAGCAACAGCATATTTTCTTCCTATTGTATCTGTAATTGTTTTTTCTAAAAACTCTATATTTTGTTCTTGTTTTTCTTGCATACACTCATCAAAAAGTTTAAGATATTCTTCTTTGTTTAGTGCATAATCTTTATTCCATGAATCCATTATTTTATTTCCTCTACTACTTTTTTACCGTCAGCTGAAAAGTGAGTTTCTATTTTCATTTTATCTTCTTTTTTTCTTACTTTACAGTGATGTATACAAACTGGTTGTACTTTTTTTAAACTGTCTTCATCTCCTATATCTCTAGCATTAATTAAATCATTTTCAAACTCAACCCATTCTTTTGTTTCAAGTATTTCATTTATATTATTATAGTCTTCAAGTTTACTTACATCATACAAAGGTTTAAATTGTTTTGAACTTGTTATATTTTTTTCATCACACCAACAACATGGTAATAAATAACCTCTATTATTAACTGCCATAGGCATAACATGTTTTTGACCATTTTTATCTGGCCTTTTACCTTTTGGATCCGGTAAACAAAGAGGACTTAATTTAATTATTTCTTTTGCCATTCGTAATTTCCTTGTCTATCTTTTTCAGTTTGTTTTGTTAATAGTGTTTTAATTCCGGAAGAACCTGTTGGTCTTAAAGGATCTGGTTTACCATCATCATCCCTCCATCTAGAAGATTGAACCAATATAAATTCAAGTCCGTTGTCCGAAGCCATTTTTTTGGCTTCTTCTATATTATTTTCATTGTAATTAAATATTATGTATTGCCATTGTGGTGTGGTATTTAAATGTTGTTTTGCTATTTTCATTATCTCAAACATCTTTTCTCCGTCTTGATTTTTTCTATACTTATGACTATCTTTTGGTAAGCCGTCACAGGCAAATACCCACCTTGCATTTGGATTTGCTTTAAATGATTTAATAAACCATGATATAGGTTTAGCCGTGGCTGCGCTGTGAACTGTAGCTCCAATATTTTTTTTATTAAATAATTCTAGTATTTCATTAAATCTAGGGTGGTGTACAGGATCCGATAATTGTCCACAAAAGCCAACTCCTTTAAAATGATCTGTTATCATATTCATTTCATGCAACGTTAGATCACGCCCATGTGGTATTAAGCCTTTATTTGTAAAGGCCGTTTGTCTTTGACAATTAGGACATTCTAAAGGACATCTATGAGATAAATCCAAATTCAGTGCGTGTAATCTTTTTTTAAAATATGACATTATAATTGATTTATAGCTTCTATAAGTGTATTTATATTACTTTTATTTGTCGGGTCCGTTAAACAGTTTGCTGGCCTTTTATAATAAACAGGTCCTGCGTCTTTAATATTTTTATCTCTTGCATATATAAAATTCATTCCAAAAAAACGACACTCCTGCATTAATCTTGGTGCCGGATCAAATGTGTGTTTAGTATAAACGTAAGTGTCAAACATACCTAATAAATTTTTTACAGGTACAAATACATGATTTAAATTATGGTCTATGTACTTATCTTTGTATGCCAAGATACCATGATTTTGGTATTTGTGAATATGTTTTTTTAGTTCAGTATAATAACTTTCGTTTGTACCTAAAAATAGATATTTAAACTTAACATCTTTAACTATAGGTTTATATACACTGTAATTAATAATCTTTTCAAATTGTCTACCTACACCATTAACATATACCTCATGGTCACATAAGTCAATTACTTTTTCTGGTTTAAAAAATTCTAGTGCTAAAGGATATTCTTTAGGGTGGTTTTCTGAATATACTGATATAAGAGGTTTCTTAAATAACAAACGTAAAGTCAATTGTGTATCTTTATCATAGTCTCTAATACTTTTATATGCCAAAGTTAACATACTTCTACCCATAATTAAATTTACATCAGCTTCTTCATAATCAAAATATACATTTTTCATATGTATATACTTTTCTGTTAAGGCCTCTATGTAAGTTTCTTTTGTAAATCTATAGTGAGGTATGATTATAAGTTTTGCATTAATACCTAAATCGTTTAGATATTGTACTTGTTCAAAACTATAATGCATTAAACCATCACCTGGTTTAGAAGTCACTATTACGTTTAATCTAGTCATACATTATTATAACATTTTTTGATTAATTTGTCAATGTTGTACATATTTATAACACTTATAAATAGTTATATAACATGGAGGCTATATGACTATAAAAGCAAAACACAAAGATTTAAAAAAGCAAGTTAAAGAAGCTGAAGTAAAAAGAGAAACTAGACGTGGTTCAAGAAGTTGGACAGATTTACGTACATTAAAAAAATTAAAACTAAAAATGAAAGATAAGTTAAGATTATCTAAAAAAAGAATGAGTTTATGAAGACTTACCAGTACGATTTAGAAAAGATTAAAAAAGAGTTAGAAACTTTACCAGATTATAATAAACAATTATATCTACAAGGTTATTCTAAAGACATGGATCCTGAAGAAGGAGCTGGTAAAGGTTATGACGTAGATAAAGTAGAACACACATATACTGTTCCTTTATTTGATATACCTTATATTAATAGTATAATGGAAGAACACAAACTTACTAGAACAAGATTGATGAGAATGAAACCTAAATCATGTTATCTTTGGCATAATGACTTGACACAAAGATTACATATACCAATAGTAACAAATGAACACTGTTTCTTATTACTAGATAATGATAGAATACACATACCAGCCACAGGAGAGGCGTATGTAATAGACACTAGAAAAAAACATACAGCACTAAATTGTTCAAAAGAAGATCGTACTCATATTGTTGGAGGACTACCTTATTAATGGATAATACATTATATGACGCCGTTATTACATCACTGCCAGGAATGGATAAGGGTAAACCTGCACCTGGTCCTTCTTTTTTAAAAGGATATTTAGAACCATTAGGATTTAAAATTAAAGTTATAGATGGTAATCAATTAGATACTTTAGAAAATATACACAAAGAAATTGCAAAATATAAATTTAGATGGTTAGGTATATCTGTATTTTCTTTTATGCAAAAAGAAGATGGTTTAAAATTAGGAGAAAAATATGATAATGCTTTTTACGGAGGATCAGGTGTTGATATAAAATGGCCTTCTAAAAATTTTATAGTAGGAGAAGGAGAATATGCTGTACAAGAATTTTTAAAAGGAAATTTTGATTATCCTGGTATTAACGGAAGACTACCAAAACAGATAGAAAACATAGAAGATTTGCCACCACCAGATTATTCAGACGTAATAAAAGAACACAAATATGGCAGATTTATAATATCTGGTTCTAGAGGTTGTGTTAGAAATTGTACTTTCTGTGATGTTGCAAGTATCTGGCCAAAATTTAGATGGAAATCAGGTAAAAAAATTGCTGACGAAATACATAGTGTTGCCGAACATACTAAATCTGAAAAGATAGCATTTTCCGATTCATTGGTTAATGGTTCAATGAAACATTTTAGAGATATGGTTTACGAATTATCTATAAAAAAGAAAAAGGTAAAATGGGAAGGACAGTTTATTGTCAGAGCTGAAAAGACTTTTTCGCAAGAAGATTTTGATAATTTGGCAAACTCTGGTTGTAATGGTTTGGAAATGGGTATAGAATCAGGTAATGAAAGTGTTAGAAATCATATGAAAAAAAAGTTTACTAATGATGATATAAAATACTTTGTTACCAATTTAGGAGAAAGAAAAATTAAAATGAAGTTCTTACTGATTGTAGGATATCCTACAGAAACGGAAGAAATGTTTGAAGATACTATGCAACTATTAAGAGACTATGCAAAGTATTCACATTTAATCAGTGTATCTCACCACGTTATGATGACTTTTGAAAATACACCTTTAGATTTTGAACATAGAGAATTGTTTGGTGGAGAATTTGGCTTCAAATGGAAAAATCAAAACTCCGATTTTGATATAAGATTTCAAAGATTTATAAAAGTTTATGAATTAGGAAACCAATTAGGTTATCAGTTTCAACAACATTGTATTGACAAAATAGAAAGATACAAATCTGATAAACTTAATGAAAATAGAAAGTCTATAGGAATTGATCACCCTAGAAAGAAAAAAGTTAATTCTTTACATGTACAATCTTAAAAAGATTTATTAAAACCTAAAGTAAATTTTCTTCCTTCTTGACTAAACCCATGAGGTGATTCATAATTTTCATCAAATAGATTTAACAAACTAACACCAAAGTCTATACCATAATAATTATATCCAAGATTTAAATCTAACAAATGTGTTTCAGGCATTGTTATAGTTGACCAATTAGAATTGTGTACATCTAAATGTTTACCTTTATATTTGTAATTAGTAGTTAAAGAAAATTTATTTTTTAAATCTTTTGTATTCATAAATCCAACAGACCAATTAGGTCTTCTTAATTGTACTACATCAATCTTTTTACTATTTAAATGACTAATAAAAAATTTAGAATTTTCTTGATTATAACTAAACTCTATACCGTCAGTATTTAAATCACCAATATCATTTTTAAATATAGTTGTTGCAAAATTATTTTTAGTTAATGTTAACTCTTGTGATTCTCCATATTCAATAGCAGTCCATGTTGTCTTATCTTTATAACTTGTTGATGTACTACCACTTATACTTAAACCATCTTCTATCTCTTTAAAGAAACCTAATTTATATGTTTCGTGTTCTTCATCAAACCTATGATGATATGAAAATATATTGTGTGAAAAATTAAAGAAGTATCCTAGATTATGATGTTGACTTGCTAAAGATTCATTATGTTTATAATCAAAGCCAAAACCATATTTTTCTTTTTGATGTGTTCCTCTTATTGTATAGTTTTCACTTTCATAATGAGAGTCGTCATAGTCTCTATCATATTCATGTGTATGAAAAGTTAAACTATTATTTAAATAATCAACACCTGTTTGTAAGGCAAAGAAAGTATTATCTGCCCATTTACCGTCTTGTATGGAAACACTATGACCATCTATATCAGAGAAAGTGTTTCTTGCAAACCAAGATGATCGCCAATGTATTTGATCATACCATTTACTTACGTTAACACCTATTGTTTTATTATTTGTTCCATCTTTTTCGTCAGCTCCCGATAAAACAGAAACGTTTTGTGACTTATGTTCGCCAGCTGAAAAAGATATATCAAAGTCATTTAATTTAGTATAGTAATTACCACTAATAGTTTTATCATTACCATTACCACCAATACTTAATTTTTTATCATAATCTACAGTTGTTCTAAAATTAATTGCACCACCAACAGCGTCTGCTCCCCAATGAGCACCTTGTGACCCTTTGTATACATCTATTTGTACAACATTAAACATAAAGTCTTGACCAACATCGTAGGCGCCTGTAGGTGTAGAGTAATCATTGATTGATATTCCATTTAATAATACTAATGTATGATTAGAATTAGTGCCTCTTAAAAACACCGATGATTGTTGACCTGTAGGACCTGATTGAGTTATGTCTAAACCTTGAACATAGTTTAATACTTTAGGTAAATCAATTAGATTATACTTTTGAATTTCAGATTTTTTAATTGTAAGTGTAGGTGTTATCTTATCACCTAATGCGTTTGAGTTGTTTATGTTTGGATATATTGTAAGACAAGGAATATCGTCATCCCATTTACAATCATCTTCCTTGGAATAGGCAACATTAGCCCATACCAAGATTAATATAAGAATTAATCTTATCATGTTGAGTCTCCTTGCTCGTTGTATGGCCTAGGTGGCATTCGGAGTATAACCGTATCAAGTAATCTGGACGAATTTCACGTCACTTTCCCACTACACTTTTAGGCCATTGTTATATACTATATAGTATATAATATTTTATCTAAAATGGCAACTTTCCGAATATAAATAACTGTATGGCTGGAATAGCAAACTTAACGATAGACCAAGGGTCCAATTTTACATACGATTTAGAAGTCACTAATACCGATGGTACAAATTTTGATCTTACTGGATTTACGATGGTTGCTAAAATGTCTGGAGGTTATTCTTCTACATATCCTAGAACAACATTTACTTGTACAGTAACAAATCCTACAGAGGGTGTGGTAACTATAAGTTTAACTGCCGATCAAACAAAAGCTTTAAAGGCAGGTCGTCACGTATTTGATGTTGTAGCTACTCACGCTGATAGTACTGTTACTCGTTTATTAGAGGGTATTGTTATCGTAACTCCATCTGTAGTCAAATCTTTTTAAGCAAGATATTCAAATACTGCTTTGTTCATACCTTTGTTAACAAGTTTAAACTGTGCTTTAGTCATAAAGTTTTCTAGAGTAACCCAATTTAAACCACTTATATCGTCAAAAACCCATACAGTTTGATCTGCTTTTCTTTGATTAAAGAATACTGCTTCTTTTAAAACACTTTTTGTATCATGTGGACCGTCAAAGTGTATCATTTCATATTTGTCTATCATTCTTTTATATTCATCATAGACAGGATAACCATTAGCAAAACTATTCATAAATTCTGAATCTTCTAGATTTACAAGATGAAACTCTGGATAATCTTCAGCAAAATTTATTAGCGTAGTTTTTCTCATTAAATTATCATAGTTAAATTTTCTGGCTAATACACTATCAGAAGCTGCATAGTCAATATTACCATATGGATCAACACCTAAATGAACAAGACTAGTATCAGGATGATAATGTCTGTATGCGTCTATAATAGTTTTACTTCCTAGACCTAATCTAACACCAATCTCCATACTTTGACCAATAGGACTTTTTAATCTTTGTACTGCTTCTGCTAATGAAGTATATTCTACACTATCACCAGTAAATTTTTCTCCTTCATTTACTTCTAGTGAATATTTTCCAGTTTTAGGATCAATACCTGGATAAACTCTACTAACATCTTTTGCAGTCTTATCAATAAATCTAGTATCTTTTTCACCTTTGCCTTCAACTTCTTGAACATAAGTTTTTTCAATAGGTGGTTTTTCTTCAAACATATTACGATTATCCATAATTTGTCCTACTTCAAATGTACTATTGCCTGTGTGTTTACAACGTATCGTAGTATCTGCCCATATTTTAAAACCTTTTGCTCTTGCTTTTCTACAAAAGTCAACATCTTCGGATAATGTATTGTTATGATCAAGTGCTGAATGATATGTGTATTGAGGATAACCAACTTCTCTAAATACTTTTCCTTTAATAAGGGCACAACCCATACCACAACCAACTATTTCTAAAAACGGAGTATCTTTAACTTTTACAAAAGGAATACGTCTAGAGCCACCATTATTACTTGCCTCATAAATTTCTAATGAGTGTGTTCCTGGTATTCTTTGAATATAAAGACCTGATACAATATCTACATCATGTGCTAACATTTTAACTAACGTATCTTTATCAAAAGATATATCACTGTCTACAGAAAACAAATAATCATAATGTTCTCCCCATTTAGCAATTAGATTTCTTATTTGATCTACTTGATAACCAAAAAAGAATTGAAATTCAACTTTGTATCCTTCTGGTACTGTAAGATCATATATTGCTTTGTATGTTTCTGGTTCTATATACTTGTTTGTTGGTATTGCTATTAATATTTTTTTCATTGATTAATTATCCTATTCGCATTTTTTGTTTGTTCGTCTCCGTTAATTTTATAATCGTTTAAAGGATTTATATCATTATAATTATATAGTATATCTGATACAACTTTTACCTTGTCTGGATCGGCTTGTTCTATAAGTGAGTAAAATATAGAACCGTCTCCACCGGCTTTGTACCAGTTTTTGTTTTCATCTTGGAAGTTACTGTCATCAATATTATTTAAAAGTCCTGCTTTAAATGTTCTCAAATGTGTGTATGGCATATTCCAATTAAATTTGTATTTTCTATATTCTTTCTTTTGTTTTATTTCCTCTGGATAGTTTTGTGCTATCAAAGGTATTCTATCAACCATTGAGTAACAAGACCCATAGGTAAATTCTGTAGTGCCGTCATAAAGATTATTGTAAAAGTGAAGTATCTCATTATCATTTATAAAAGAATCATCACCATCTAAAAACATAACAATGTCATCTTCTTTACAATATTTTCTTATAGACTCTATTTGATTTCTAACAGCGCCTTTATTTTCTTCATTACGAATCACTTTTATTTTATCACTTTCCCATTGTTTGGCAATGTTGTAAGTATTATCTGTAGAGGCGTCATCAATTACAATCATTTCATAGTTATCATAATCTTGTGAGACAACTGATTCAATACAGTTGCTAATATATTTTTCAGAGTTGTAAGTAGGAGATATTATAACTATCTTTTGTTCTACTTTTCTTGGTAAATAATTTTCTTCTATATTAGTAAATCTTCTACCAAAAACTTTTCTAACTCTAGAATTTATATGACATACTTTTCTATATTCTTCTTTTGATAAGTAATTTCCTAATTGTCTATATAGATGTTGTTTCCATTGTAAGGCTACAGAGTCCCAACCTACAATACCTTTAATTTGATTACAAGCATATTGTTTTTGTTGATGTAAATATCTATTATGATGAGCCATTAATACAGTGTTGACAAATTTATCTACTTGTTTCTTTTTTGGTATCCATGGAAATAAACCATTAGGTTCTATTGCATAATCTATTAAGTAACAAGCTTCGTTTACTGCTGTTTCTTCTAAAGCACCAAAACGTGTAGTGATTAAAGGAGTGTTATATGCTATTGCTTCTAAAGATGATATACCAAATGTTTCAGGAAAAGCACCTGGAAATAATTTATAACTTGCTCTTTCTAATATATCTGCTATTTCAGATTGTTTTATAACACCTGTAAATTCTATACCTAAATTTTTATTTTTAGGATCATTTGACATTTTAGTCCATTCTTTTCCTTGAGCGTCTAACTCTTGTCCTGGAAAAACATAAAAACCACCAATACATATTAGTTTAGCTTCAGGTATTTTTTCTTTTATTTTTGGCCATATATCGTTAACTAAAGGTGCCATACCTTTTGTGAAAGCTGCATTGAAAACATATAAGTGTGGGTCTTTCTTTCTTATATCAACATCATTTTTATAAGTTACTATTCCATTTCTAGTTTGAAAAAATTTATGTTTTAATACTTCCATGTTTCTTCTTTTACCATGGTCACAATTCATCACATAAGTTGAATGAAAATCTGATAAAGTAAATACTTCATCTATATGCCCTTGTATTAAAAGGTCTTCTAATATAAGATCGCCGTTTGCAAATGTGTCATGCATCCAAACTGCTTTATGTCTAGCATTAGCTGTGATTGCTGAATATCTTTGAGGATTATATCCTTCAAACTGTTTATATAAGTTAGGTGTTATGAAAGGAATTATAGTTCTTAATGAAATTACAATATCAAATTTGAAATCACTTTTATAATCTAAAATAGTATTGTCAAAATATTGTACACCATCATAAGTGCCTTCTCTTGCGAGTTTTGAGTCTTTATTACAGTTGTTGAAAATAGTTACTTTGAAACCTAACTTTGTTAGTTCTTTGGCCATCAATATAGTCGCAGACTCACTACCACCAAGGCCTCTTTTCTTTAATGTATCTCCGTCATACGGAAGACCAATTATATCTAAAAATGCAATAGAAATCATTTATTTAAATTACCAACTCACTACAGTTTATTTATAAATATACTATAACAGAATATTAAAAAAATGTCAATGCTTGGACATTAATATGAGGGAGATAAGTATCGCAATATGCCAATAATTAATAACGCCGGTGTTCGTGTCGGCCTAGGACGTATAGGTTATACAGGATCAGGAGGTCCAACAGGTTTTACAGGTTCCAAAGGGGCTGATGGAGCCGCTGGGTCACCAGGTGGTTATTCAGGTTCACAAGGTTTCACAGGATCAGTTGGTGCTCAAGGGCCAGGTGGTGGTTACACTGGTTCGGTAGGTGCTGTAGGATTTACAGGATCCTCAGGAGGTTTAGGGTACACAGGTTCATCTGGTACAGTTGGTTTCACTGGTTCAACAGGAGTAGGTTACACAGGATCAGCAGGCTCTGATGGTTCAGACGGCTCTGTAGGTTTTACTGGTTCTACTGGAGCAGGATATTCAGGATCAAAAGGTGATCAAGGTACAATAGGTTATTCAGGTTCAAAAGGCGACACAGGTTCAGCTGGCGCCATAGGTTATTCAGGTTCAAAAGGTGATCAAGGTACACAAGGTACAATTGGTTTTTCAGGATCACGAGGTTTACAAGGTACATCGGGTTATGCAGGATCAAAAGGAGATTCAGGAACAGCAGGTTCCGATGGTTCAGATGGTTCAGTTGGTTTTACAGGATCAGTTGGTGCAGGTTACACTGGATCAAGAGGTGCTACAGGTGCTCAAGGGCCAGGTGGTGGTTATACTGGTTCAGCAGGTGGTTTAGGATATTCAGGTTCAAAAGGCGATCAAGGTACAATAGGTTATTCAGGATCAAAAGGTGCTGATGGTTCAGCCGGCACAGTAGGATTTTCAGGTTCAAAAGGCGATCAAGGTACAATAGGTTATTCAGGATCAAAAGGCGCCGATGGTTCAGATGGTTCAGATGGTGGCGTAGGTTATTCAGGATCAAAAGGAGATACAGGAACAGGTTTCACTGGTTCAGTTGGTACTGTTGGTTTCACTGGTTCAGCAGGATCAGGTTCAGATTCTCCATTTGTATTTACAACTTCAGGAGATTATAGAACACTTACAGGATATTTAGAAGGTGGTTCAACAAAAACAGTTAGAACGGCAGAGTTTTCATCTGACTTATTAAGATTAACTTTAGCAACATTTACTCCTTCATTTTCAGCTTCAGGTAGTCCTGCAAGTTATAATAATTGGGACATACCAGCAACAGGATTTTCTGTATCTGTAGACAACCCTAGTGACATTACAAACGATTTTATAAGTTCAGTTTACTCTATCACTCAATCAAGTGGAAGTGTTAACGGTACTTTAAGTAATTATTCAGCAGGTAGTTATTCACAAACACCAGCAGGAGGTACAGATTGGAATCAATCTTTTACTACTGATCAATCAAACTCATATATTAGACCAATATCAACTAGTCGTACTGGAGGTTCGGCTGGTGGTACAGTTAGATTTAATAGAAACAACGGAAGTGAATCAGAATATACAGATTCAAATACAAGTTTTTCTGTAAATTGGGCATCAGCGTCTATGAGTTTATCTAAAAATAATGTTAGCGGAAAAACATTTTTAAAATCTTATGCTAGTACATCGTACTCTACTAACACAAGTGGTATATCAAATTCAAGTAACACTTCACATGCTTTAACAGCAAGTGGTGGTACTTTAAGTACAAATTCAGGAAGCGGATATGTGAGTGGGACATTTACATTTACATCACCTATACATAAAGACAATACAAGCGATACACGTACTATCTCAAATACGTGTACGTTTACAAGACCTGTTGATGTAACAGGTTCCTCATATACGACAGATCAGTCGTCAACAACAAGCAACATATCTGCTTCATTTACGTATCCGTCTTTCTGGATCTGGACAACAGGAGTAGGAACTACTCCAACACTCTCCGATATAATAGATGATTCAACATCTACAGGTTTTGAATCGGCAGTTAATCAGTTACCTAATTGAAAGAAAGGTTCCTGATCTTCTACAAATTGAATTTCAAAGAAACTGTTCATCAAAGGAAAAAATAATATATCTCCTTCGTTTGGTCTACCTTTTACATTTAATTCTGTTCTAACGTCTATCTTATTATGAAAACGTCTTTTAGATACCATCAATGTAGTATCTTCTCTAATTTCTAATCCAAACTTATTGATTAATTCTTGTTGACCAGCAAATCCTTCAGTAGTTTCAAAATACATTTCAATAGGAAAAGCATTTTTAAATTTACTATTAACGTCTTCACCTAATACTAAATCTCTGTTTACAATTTCTCTCGGCATATAGTAAATTAAATTACCATATATTTTTAATCCTTCTATGATTAAATCTTCGTATAGATATTTTTCGGATGCATTTCCGATGCCATCTCCGTGCTGAAAGTATGGATTCATTATTACCATAGTTTTTATCCTATTAGAAAGTTATGAGGCTCTTCAAACGTTGTACGTATTTCTGTTTCTAATTTTTCACACTCTTGTAGTGATTCAGAATATATTTGACCTCCGTTAAGAGTCACACCACCCACCATAGCAACGCCATTAAATTTAGATAGGTTTGCTCCCCATTGTTTTTTAAATAGTGTTGTGACATATCTTTTTAACCATTGGTCATTATATACATCTGTAAATGTTTCTGGATCTAATTTTCTAAAACAATCTATTACTAAAAATTCACCTACTTGTAAATCTTCTTTCCAATCCATATCAATGAATAATTTATTATCGTTTTGATTAAATCTTAATGGTTTTTCACCAACTAAAATGTGATCTAAAAAGTCTAACTGTCTCATCACAAGATCATAGTTAACTACCGATGTTGAAGAAAAATCATAGAGATCATTTAATCTCATCTGATATCTTACATCAAATAAATTCAAACTTCCTTTACTTGAAAAAGGAAATAAATTAGTGACAGATATAACTGATTCAGGAACTACTATAAAATTTTGATTTTCTTTCCATGTTGTAGTTACCGAATTTTTAGTTTGTGATTCTGCTACGTCTCCGTTAGTAACAATTCTATCATAATCAGCTTGTGTATACTCATATTTTAAGTAACATCTTCTTATTGCATTCATATGATATTGAGAATAATATTGTAAAGCTTCATCTAATCTATCCTCTAATTGATCATTGTCAACGTTAATTTCTATAACAGGTTGACCTAATGCTCTTAAAGCGTAGTCTTTTAATTCTTCTCTTGTTGTTGGTGTTGCCATAACTCTATTTATCCTCTTTTTAACTACCTTGCCGTCGCCGGAACGTTATTACTACCTACTATACTCTGGCCAAAAGCCATGTAGATGTATGAGCCACCAGAAGCATTAATTGTACCATCACCATGCCTCATCTTCATGCCATTACTTAATATATCAATTCCACCTGCTATATTATGATTTGCTTCTGCACCAGATTGATTAGGTTGTAAAAATTCATCAACAAAGTTATAAGAACCCCTTTTGGTATCTAAAATCAACCAGTTTTCACTAGTATTATATTTTTTAATAATAACAAAAGCTGGCTTAAAGCCGGTGTACACCATAGGGCCGTCCGCATTTCCGTTCCCGGTATAAGATCCCATTTTAGAATAGCCAGGTTTCTCTGCGAAGCAGTAGGCTATGTGTGGAGCAGACGAACCATTAACCTCATCATAACTTCCCAAGCTAAATGTAGTAGAAGTAGGGGATGTGTTATTCCACATAGTAGAAGAAGTTTCTTCTCCTGCTCCAGTATTTAATACTAAATTCTTTGTATTACCAATCGCTTGATGAAAAATTCTCCAACTAGCAACAACATTTAATCTTCTAATAATGATTACAGCAGGAATTGAACCTAACCCATGACCAATTGTTGCACCAGCAGAACCATTCCCAGTATAAGACACAATACTAAATCCACTTGTAGTATTAGCTGAAACTGTAGAACTTATAGAACCATCTGTATTAGCTGAACCTGTACCATTTGCTAACCAGTTCCATGATGCGTATTCAGCAGAACCATTTACATCTGTTCTAGTACCTAAACTAAAACCATCACTATCAAATGCAGTTAATGAATTTGTATCTGTTGTACTTGCAGTTGTTCCATTTGGAATTAAATATTTAGTAGCACCTCTAACTACATCAAATAAATTATGATTTTCTGTACCATGTGTTCCACTTCTAGCTTTAATCCATGTCATATCTGGTTGAAAATTTATACCTGTTATAGATTGTGTAGAACTATTACCTGTATAAAGTTTAGTATTAAAATAGTCTGTTGATTTATTAATTGTTGTGTAAGCCATTATTCGTTTAATCCTTTCGTGCTCAAGGCCGTAAATCCGGCGGGAACATCATACTCAAATATTCCTATTCCTGAGGCGTTAGTTCCTGCACTAGCTACTGCTGTTGTTCCGAAGTAACCATTGCCGAAGTTTGCTGACCAAATTCCTGATTTACCACCGTCTGCACTATTTGCTGATAAAAACCAAAAACCTTCGTCTGGAGTTAATGATATAGTTATAGCACCTTGACTTGCACCATTTTTATAAAATGTAATTGTTTTAGTTCCACTATCTAAATCTAAAGCCACTCCAATAATATCATTAGTGGTATATGATACACCATAAGAGCTAAAAGTATTTTCTATTCCTTTAGAACCATCACTACGATAACCTATACTGTCAGTTTCTTTTCCTACTGCTTGATTATTGTTAGATGCTAGTCCAGGTTGTCCATAAATACCTACTGCTATATTATTTGTAGTATCACTTAAGGCTTTAAATTCTGCATACCATTTACCAGAAGATACTCCAATAGTTGAAACCCCACCAAATTTATTACTACCTAAACTTATTGTGCTTGTTAAATTTCCATTACTATAAACAGCACCACCTGAATATAAAGGATTAAAAGTAGCAAAAACATTGTCTGGACAGTCCTCTGTTTTTGTAAGTGAACCACCACCAACTGTAAAGTTATTACTATTACCAGATTGGTCTGTAACTGAATTACCATCTTTTAAAATAAAGAAACCATTAGTTCCATAAGTTACACTAGGAGCAGTATTTATCTGCCATTCTCCAGTTGTGCTGTCTGTTTCACCAAATGCTGTTGCGTCATAAGCTGTGCCATCTATTAAATGGAAATGTGACATTACACCATTAAAATAAAAATCTGAATAAGGATTTCTTCTTCCTATAACATTAATTTGAGAAGAAAGATTAACAAGAGTATCAAAATTTTGGTCTGGATAAACATTAATATCAAGTGATGTGATTTGTTCGCCATTAATATACATTTTGACCCTGTTGCTACTTGTAGATTGTGTAGTGTCAACAGCACAAACTATATGATAAAATCCATTAGTATCTCTTAATTTTGCATTACTTTTTAAATTAAATTTTGTAACACCACCAACTTCAGCATAAAATTGTAATTCATCTGTTGTTTTAAATGTAATTTCAGTTCTACTAGAGCCATCTGGTGATGCTTCAAATATTTTTTGATTTGTAGATAGTTCACTTCTTTTAACCCAAACAGAAATAGTAAATGTTTTCCTGTTTCCTGTTGAACTTGGTGTTCTTGTTAAATATGTACTAGCCATTAGTTAAACTGAGCTCCTCCTGTTGCACCGTAAGATGTTGTAATAGAAAACGATCTATCTACTGTTTGCGATTCGGCATCCGTTATTCTCACGGTAAAATTATATGTTGTTGGTGTAGTTGAACTACCACCTAAATCTGTTGTTGTAATTGCTCCAGTGGTACTATTTAGTGAACAGTTTGCTTGTGAAGCATTTGTTAATACGTTTGTTGTTTCAGAAAATGTAATAGCACTGTCTGAACTACCGGCTAATGTTGCAACTGTTCCTGAAAAATTACCTGCAATAGAACCTAAACTACCTGCTGAAGTTGAAAAAGTTGGAGCAGCCGATACTGACATCAAAGCTGTTGAACTCAATACAGCATTTCCGTCTGGATTTTCTACTCTTAATTTATAACTTGCATTGACACTTAAATTAAATGTTGCTACAATAGTTGTTGAATTAGTAAATGCAATTGAGTCGGCAGTATACCAAATACCTGTAGTAGAATTTAATGCCTCTACTTGTGGTATAGAAGCGAAATTTGTTCCTGTAATTGTAACTGCTGTTGCTGTACTTGTTTCAATAGTCGCAGGACTTATTGAACTTATTGTTGGTACTGTCGCAGGAGTTATTGCTACACCACCTACTGTTAATGCACCATTAATATTTACAGTGTCACCTTTAATTACTATATCGTCTTGACCTATTGAATCAACATCGGACCAACTAACATTTCTACCAAATGCGAAACCCTTACTACTATTACCACCCACAAGTATTGTTTGGCCTCTTAAAGCAATTGCACCGTGTCCTACACCACCTTCCGATCCAGCAGCAAATCCTTCAACGCCTCCATTTTTAACATATAGTTTCATACCATTGGTAGTACCAGTAATTTCAAGATTTGAAGCGCCTGCACTAATAGTAGTTCTTGCTCCACTCTGTAATTCTGTATCGCCTGTAAATATCTTGCCACTAGATTTGATATCACCGACTACATCTAACGTTGTTGATGGAGTTGTAGTTCCTATTCCTAATCTACCAGTGCCACGAAGTCTCATTTTTTCACTGCCGCCAATATCAAACGCAAAATCAGCAAGCGCTTGAGAAGAATCTGGATCTAAATCAAATACAGCACTAGGTCCAGCTCCTCTAATATCAAATGCCATTCCTGATAAATCTGTATCTTCTATTCTAATTTTTGGAATTTGAGCTGCAATATGAAGTGAAGTTGCAGGAGATGTTGTTCCGATACCTACTCTATCGTTTGTTGTATCTATAGTTAAAGGCAAAACGACACCTGTTGAACCTGTATAACCAATCGCACCAGATGAACCGCCAGCGCCTGCTGAACCTGTATAACCTTGTGATCCTGTAAATCCACCTGTAAGTGGTTGTAAAGCCCATGCTTCCCCATTCCATTTCCATGTACGTACACCTAAATTATATGTATCGTTTAGAGACGGACCTGTCGGAAAGTTTATTGTTGGCATTTAAATTTTGTTCCTTCTATTTGTTCTATCACCATATTTATAATATTTATAACGAGTTTAAAGAAGCTATTTTCCAATAAAAAACCCCCGAAACCTAGGCTCCGGGGGTTAATTTTACACCTTTGATTACTATAGATTATTATGCTTTAACAATCTTTAGCGTGTGAGTTGCAGCTGTCGTTACCGAACCTGCTGGAAACTCTTGCGCTCTATAGTCATCGCCAACTTGTCTAGTATTGTAACTAGAGCCATCAAGTATAGTATTCGCCATACCTGAACCTCTTGTAGTACCTGAACCATTAAAGTTGTATCTAATCGTATATCCGTCTACTGAAGCACTTGCAGTCGCTCTAATCCACTCTTGACACAAAGTATCAAAAGATGAACCAGTTTGTTGTAAGTGAGTTGTACCGTCTATATTTAATAGATTTTCGTAAGATGACGTAGCACCATTTACTCTCTGTAAATAGTAACTAGTAATCGTAGTTGGGTTATCTTGTGCGTGGTCACCTATAGATCCAGCAGCATAAGCGCCAGTGTTGGCTCTTGTGTCAATGAATATAGGTGTGTTTGAACCACTAACTTCAGTAGCACCACTAACAGACGCTGAAGATGATATAAAATATGTACCACCTTGTTGCGTTGTAGTTGTACTCGCTGTAAGTAAATCAATAGCAGGATGTAAGAACGTGTCCTTAATATCTGCTAAAGGCATAGCATGAACTTCACCACCACTTGTGTAGTATACCGGCCATGTTGTACCTGTGTCAGCTGTCGGCGTAACCGAAGCTACTGACTGACTTACTTTGTCATAGTTTGTTGTTACAGTTTGAGGGTCTTGTGTTGTACCTGATCCTGGAAAACTAGAAGAACTATTAGAAATAGCACCTGCTTGTTTTCTTGTATCAGAAATTGCTCCTAAAGAGCCACCTGAACCTACTACTGATAACGTAACTGACGGCGATAAAGAATATTGATAAACAATATTATCTATAACTGCGTCAACTTGAGCTGAAGTCATTTCAACTAGATTTCCACTGCTGTATACTAATGGGTTTCTTGTTGCCATAATTTATTTTCTCCTTTTAATTTGCTCTGCTTACTATGAAGCGTTACCTATGATTGTTTTTAATGTAGTACCTGAACTATTTTTGATTAGTAAAGTTACAGCTGAGCTGAAGTTACTTGAATCAACAGTGTCTACTTGATCACCTTTTGATCCTGTAAATCCAACAACACCTTGGTTAGAAAGCTCTACCCATTGTGTGCTGTTACCATCGTTGTAGTAAAAGTATTGTACACCAGTTGCGTTGTCTACCCAAATATCACCTTCGCCTACGCCAGATGATGGCGGAGTAGCTGAAGTTGTGATATCAAGATTACCTTCAGATCCAGTGTAACCAATGTCACCTTTTGATCCTGTGTAACCAATGTCACCTTTTGATCCTGTGTAACCAATGTCCCCTTTAGATCCAGTGTAACCAATGTCACCTTTTGATCCTGTGAAACCTTTTGATCCAGTAAAACCAATCTCACCTTGTGATCCTGTGAAACCTTTAGATCCTGTGTAACCGATATCACCTTGATCACCTTTTGATCCTGTGTAACCAATGTCACCTTTTGATCCTGTGAAACCTTTAGAACCAGTGTAACCTATAACACCTTGATCCCCTTTAGATCCAGTGTAACCTATAACACCTTGATCCCCTTTAGATCCTGTGTAACCAAAAGATCCTGTGAAACCAATTGTACCTGAAAGGTCAGATACGAATGAGTATGCTGAACCGTTCCATAGGTATAGTCTAGAGTTTTCGGCGTCTGTTAAAGAGCCGTTTTCAATGATAGCAAATTCACCAGTATTAATGCCTGTTGGACTTGTATCCGCTGATAAGTTAGCGACACTAGTATATGTCTTCGCAATGTTGAAGCCTAAACCAGTATCCCCTTTAGAACCTGTATACCCGATATCACCTTTAGAACCAGTATAACCGATTGATCCAGTGAAACCTGCTGTAAGAGGTTGTAGAGCCCACCCATTACCGTTCCATTTCCACTGACGTGTGCCTAGTGTGTATAGATCGTTTAACGAGGGACTACTTGGAAAGTTAATTGCCATTTTTTTATGTCTCCTAATTTATTATTGTTTTTTTAAATTTAAAAATTCAATTCTTTATCATATAATTCTTGCAAGAAAAGTTTTTTATTCTTTTCTACATCTATTTATAATATAATTCTTCTTCAAATCTGTTAATAATACAATAGTTTTTAATTAAACTATAGTAATTGTTCCTACCATAGAACCATGCGATGAACATTGATAGTATAATGTCGCAGGAGCACTCATAGGAACATGAAATATAACTACACCTGTTGATCCTGAGGCGTTATTATCAGTAACACCTGTATCATATACTGTTCCACCTGTACCTGTAGTAGATTGTATTCTAAATGGATGTCCACTAGTTGTATTTCTAAAGTAATATGTTTGACCTTTTTTAAGGTAGATAGTAGGATTATCGCCACTTGTACTAGGGAATCCTGCACCATCAAATCTGTATGCACTTGAACCATTGGCTGTTACAACAAATTGTGAAATTGGAGTTTGTGTTTGTACCCAACCTGAACCATCATAAACTAAAGTATGGCCTTTTTGTGGTGTACTAATAGTTACGTCTGAAAGACCAGATAGTGTGCTAGCACCAGATGAACCTGTAAATCCTACAACACCTTGGTTACTTAATTCTACCCATTGATTACTGTTACCATCGTTCATGTAGAAGTATTGAATACCTGTTGCGTCATCAATCCAAACGTCACCAATACCTGCTGAACCTGGAGGAGTTGAAGCAACTGCTACATCTAAATTTCCCTCTGAACCTGTATAACCAATTATACCTTGATCACCTTTTGATCCTGAATATCCTAAATCTCCTTTTGAACCTGAATAACCAATTACACCTTGTGTACCTTGATCACCTTTTGATCCTGAGTAACCAATTACACCTTGATCACCTTTTGATCCTGAATATCCTAAATCTCCTTTTGAACCTGAATAACCAATTACACCTTGTGTACCTTGATCACCTTTTGATCCTGATTAACCAATTACACCTTGATCACCTTTTGATCCTGAATATCCTAAATCTCCTTTTGAACCTGAATAACCCGATGTACCTTGATCGCCTTTTGATCCTGAATATCCTAAAGTACCTTGATCACCTTTTGATCCTGAATAACCTATTGTACCTTGATCGCCTTTTGATCCTGAGTATCCTAAATCTCCTTTTGATCCTGAATAACCTATAGCGCCTGCTGATCCTGTAAATCCTATAGCGCCTGCTGATCCTGTGTAACCTGCTCCACCACCAACACTGAATAATGTCCAGTTGGCGTCAGCATTTGGCATAGCACCTGTAACATTGCTACGTACTTCACTGCCTTGAAGTTTATAAGTGTAATATTTGTCTGTTGTGTATGTGTAAGAACCGGAAGTATATCCTGTTTTAACATATACTAACATACCCTCCGTTATTCTTGCACCAGGAATATCTGTTAATCTATCTCCACTATCACCAGAAATACTTTGAAGTGTACCTCTAACTTCCGTATCTAAAACAATAGGCGAGTTAGTTCCGGTACTCCATGTTCCTGGCCAGACGTTTCGTGTTAGACCATCGTAATTTGCCATACTATGCTCCTATCTCCACGTAAGTTGTTCCTGGTTGTAAAGTAAATCCATATAAATGATAACTTTCTCCTGTTTGTCCTGACAATGGTGAATCAGGTACTAGTGTAATTGTTCCACCATCTGTTGTACTAACATCACTTAATAATCCTGCACTTGCACCTGTTTTAAATGTACCAGGTTGAGACGCTGAATTTTTAACAGCAAACCAAAATGCTCTAGGATTTGAATC
>JACKZZ010000008.1_pt1 | contig 50597 bp, 38 predicted proteins | sample 8027871 | NCBI WGS metagenome assembly JACKZZ01 (sample SAMN15724774, study PRJNA655200) | protist metagenome | isolation source: fluorescence activated cell sorting (FACS) single amplified genomes of... | place: USA: West Boothbay Harbor, Gulf of Maine | collected 2000-07-19
TATCGTCTAGGATCATAGATATTGCTTTCATTGAGAATTCACTTTGGGTTGGTATGGCATCCGGTGGCGTTGTAGAATTGCTTTTAAACTCAAACTCATTTACAACGGGTAGACATTGGCTTAAAAATTACTCCGTTTCCCGGATAATGCAAGATAGAACGGGCGGAATCTGGATTACGACATTGGAAAATGGAATCTATTATTGTCCGGAGCCGTCTATGAATACATTAACGCAAGGTGTGTCCGGTAATCCATTAGCTCTTTTAGATGTAGTTATTTCTGATAATCAAAAAGTTTATATGATTGAACGCAACAGAAACATTATTTCTGTTAGCAATACAGGACAGATAGATCAAGAAGAACTACTTATGTTTGACCCTGGATTTCTGAAATTGGCAGATGGTTTTTCTCCTTTTGAGGAAGAGATTTTTGTCCTTTCAACCGGCCGTCAAAGGATCCATAGAATTTCGCGTGATAGTACTTTTGTTAGTGGCAGCCAGTTTAACTCAGTATCAAATACTTTACTTGTTGAAAGTATTAATGGTTGTTATTTGATAGATGCCTATAGAGACAGTACGAGGAAGTATTCAATCGGAAGAGTTTTTAGTGCTATTTTCGAAACAGAGAACACAGCATTACTTGCAGGGTTTAATGGCATCAATCGATTAAATGTTCAAACAGGAGAATTGACACCCGTAGAAGTTATTAAGTCAAGAGTTGAGGATTTATTGCTCCTTGAAGATGAACTATTTATTGCGACAAGAAATAGTGGTGTTTTTGTAAAAAAAGGAGATTCAATTGAGGCTATTAATGAGTCTAATGGATTGCCAAGTAATACCATTTATTGTCTGGCTAGTGATAATAATAATGAGATTTGGTTAGGAACACGAAAAGGTGTCGCACTTTTAAAAAGAGAGGAAAACAGTTGGCGTGTTTCTTCATTTGATCGGCAAGATGGATTATTAGCCAATAGAGTAATAGCGATTGATGTCAGTGATTCGTTAATAGCAGTTGGCACAAAAAAGGGTCTTAATTTATTCGCAACCAATGATTTAATTAAAGAACAAGAACTTCAATTGTATATGGATTCATTGCTAATAAATGCAGTTCCCATTGACCGAAATACAAGTGCGATTGAATTAGCATCTCGGGGTAATTCGATAGAATTTTTTATGACAGGAATTTGTTTCCAATGCGGGAATAATGTCACCTATAAAATGTTAATTAATGGCGAGGAAATATTGAATAATACGGGGCATTTTTCGCTAAGTTCAATAGCTCCAGGTAGTTATACCGTTCAGTTTTTTATTTTGAATACAAAGGCACAATTCAAAGAGCTTGAACAGGTCTATCATTTAGTGGTGTTAAAGCCTTATTGGGAACGATTCTGGTTTATTGCGATTTGTGGTTTATTCTTCGTTTTAATGGTCTTTATGGCGATGCGTAGAATTCTGAAAAAGCGCTTGGAAAGAGCAAAAATGCTTTCTGATATTAATGCTTACCAGCAACGGGCATTGACATTGCAAATGAAACCGCATTTTATTTTTAACTCCATGAATTCAATTCAGAATTTAATTTTAAAAGAGGACAAAAGGGAAGCACATAAATACATCGCAAATTTAGCTCAGCTCATGCGAAGAAATCTAGAGCATGCAGATGTCGATTTGATAGACTTGTCTGATGAATTAGAAATCTTACAAATATATTTTGACCTGGAACAAAGGCGATTGGATAAGGTAATTGAATTGCAAATGGAAATTAATTTAACCTCCAATCGTGAAACCATTGGCGTTCCACCATTTATATTTCAGCCTTTATTAGAAAATTGTATTTGGCATGGGTTAAATGACAGCTCTGTTGAAAATCCCAAAATAGTTCTGCGTATTAACCAGATTCATAATAGGCTAGAAGTAGAGGTCGAGGATAACGGTATTGGATTAAACCAAGCGAAAAGAAAGAAAAGCTTAGGAACTACTAAGAGTGGATTAATTATTAAATTGAGATTGGAGCTACTGGAGAATCAGTACAATTTCACTTCAAATTATTCTGTAACAGATCTGAAACAAATAGGAGGAGACGGAACGATTGTCAAATTCAACTTACCTATACAAAATGCAAATTTAGAATGAGAAATATTAACGCAATAATTGTTGATGATGAGTTGAATTCAATTCATAATTTGGCAATGGCCATTAAGGAGTATGCAAAAACAATTACTGTTATTGGTACGAGCCAGACCATCGTAGATGGGGTTAAGCTTTGGCGCGAACATAAACCGGACTTAATATTTTTGGACATTGAAATGCATAGCGGTACGGGATTCGATGTATATGAGCTTGCTGAAGGATTAGGTGGAAAAGTTGTTTTTTATACAGCGCATAAAAAATATGCAATAAAGGCGCTTAAAATGGGCGCGCTAGATTACCTATTAAAACCATTGGATATTGATGATTTATTGTCTCTTGAAATGCGGCTCGCAGAAGAAGAGCTAGACTCGAATGCATCAGTTAAAGGCGATAGAGATAAAATTGCATTCCCTATTGCTAATGGATACCGATATTTACATTCGAATGAAATAATTGCCGTTAAAGCAGATAGAAGCTATTCAGAAGTGCATTTAGTTAATGATGTTTTGGTCATTTCCAAGAATATTGGAATAGTAGAAGAAATGTTAAAAGGGTTTGAATTTTATCGATGTCACAAGACATACATCATTAACCTTTCTAAAGTTGTAGAGTTTTCTAGAAAGGATGGAGGATTTGTACTTCTTACCAATAGTATGGAGGTGCCTGTCTCAAAAGAAAAAAAGAAAGGGCTTCTTCTTAAGCTAAATATCAAGTGAGCATCTTTCTGTTAGAAAAATCAAAAAAATCACAAGGTCAATCTTTTTTTTATCTTTATTTCTCTTATATAAAAGCATATGATTTCTAAGATAAACAGCCTACTTGAATACCAAGATGAGTATAGGAAAAGTATTGAAAACCCAGAAAAATTTTGGTCAGATTTAGCGAGCACTTTTAGTTGGAAAAAGAAGTGGGACAAAGTTGTAGATTGGGATTTTGTAGACCTAGAGGTCAATTGGTTTGGTGGTGGTCAATTGAATATTACAGAAAATTGTTTAGACAGACATCTTGAAATTAACCCAGACAAGATTGCCATTATTTGGGAGCCAAATGACCCTGCTGAATCTGCTTTGACCTATACCTACAAAGAGCTGCATGAAGAAGTTTGTCGCTTTGCTAACGTACTTACAGCAAAAGGATGCGGGAAAGGAGATACAGTTTGTTTATATATGCCTATGGTGCCTGAGTTAGCCATAGCTGTTCTTGGTTGTGCGAGAATTGGCGCTATTCATTCTGTTGTATTTGCGGGTTTTTCAGCAAAAGCACTTGCAGATCGAATTAACGACGCGGCTTGTAGACTCCTTGTTACTGCAGACGGCAGTTTTAGAGGAAGTAAGGTAATTGGATTAAAGGAGATCGCTGATGAAGCATTAACGACGTGCCCATCAATTCAAACTTCCGTTATTTATCAAAGAACTGGACAACCTGTTCATATGCTAAAAGGTCGAGACGTATGGTGGCACGATGAAATGGAAAAGGCCAGTGATTATTGTGCTGCGGCAACGATGGAATCAGAAGATCCACTTTTCATATTATATACATCTGGTTCAACGGGTCAGCCAAAAGGAGTTGTACATTCTACAGCAGGCTACATGACTTATGCAGAATATTCTTTTCGCAACGTCTTTCAATACGAAGAATCAGATATTTATTGGTGTACTGCAGATATAGGATGGATAACAGGACACACTTATATCGTTTATGGCCCACTATTAGCAGGTGCGACAACGGTCATGTTCGAAGGGATTCCTACCTGGCCAGATGCCGGTAGGTTCTGGGAAATATGCGAGAAGCATAAGGTCAATATATTTTACACTGCACCTACCGCTATAAGGGCATTGCAAGTTCACAATGATTCATTTGTTACGCGACACGATTTAACGGATTTAAAAGTGCTGGGAACCGTAGGTGAACCCATTAATGAAGAAGCTTGGAAATGGTACCATCAAATAGTCGGTAAAAGCAAATGCCCTATTGTGGACACCTGGTGGCAAACCGAAACAGGTGGTATTATGATTTCACCACTTGCCGGAATTACTCCTCTTAAACCTAGCTATGCTACCTTGCCTTTACCGGGAATTCAACCGTGCCTAATGGATGCAGATGGGAATGAACTTGAAGGAAATGAAGTTAGTGGAAATTTGTGCATCAAATATCCGTGGCCAAGTATGATTCGAACGACGTGGGGAGATCATGAGCGTTGCAAAAGTGTTTATTTTTCAAGTTACAAGGGGTATTATTTTACAGGAGATGGATGTAAGCGAGATGCAAATGGAATGTATCGAATTACAGGTCGAGTAGATGACGTGATCAATGTGTCGGGTCATCGCATTGGCACAGCTGAAGTAGAAGACGCATTAGACGAGCATGCAAATGTTGTTGAAGCTGCAGTTGTTGGATATCCCCATGAGATTAAAGGACAGGGCATATATGCCTATATTATTTGTTCTCCACCGCCAGAAGATGAAGAAACATTTAGGAAAGAACTTATAAATGTAATCGTTAAGCAGATTGGCCCGATTGCCAAACCGGATAAGATTCAGGTTGTTCCAGGATTACCAAAAACCAGATCGGGTAAAATAATGAGAAGAATTCTGAGAAAAATTGCAGAAGGAGATACTTCGAGCTTGGGAGACACTTCGACATTATTAGATCCTTTGGTTGTTGAAGAAATAATAGAAGGCGCATTGTAAATAAAGGCTAGTTTTAGTTTATTAATTCATCGATAACTGTATTTTTGCAACAAATTAAAACCAATTAGAATGTCAATAGCAGATATATTTGAAAATGGAGAGCAAAAGCAAAATAAAGGGCACTTCAGAAATTTAGTGATGATTGCAAAGTCAGATGGAACGGTTGATTCTGAAGAGCTACAATTATTAAAGGATATTGCACGAAAAATTGGACTCTCTAATGAGCATTTTGATTTGATTCTTGAAAACCCCGAAGATTATTCGATTAATCCACCCGAGAATAAAGAAGAGCGTCATGAAAGATTTTATCATCTTGTAAAAATGGTTGTGGCCGATGAGAAAGTTGCTTTTTCTGAAGTAAATAAAATACGAAAATTTGCAGTTGCTTTGGGTTACCCAGTTGATAAAGCGGAAGACGTGGCCATCAAGGCTACAAGGTCTGTAATTGATGGTGCTGAGTTGGATTCCATGTCTACTATAATTGACGAGATTGTCTTTGCATGACGCAGAATGCTTAAGCAGATTGAAAATGGCGAGCGGTAGTATTACTCCTCTTTTACGAATTTCCCTGATAATTTCTTTTCGGGATTTTCGCTGTATAATTCATAAAGATACATTCCTGCAGCTAAGTTTCTTAAATCTATATTCAAGTGATCATGCATGCCTGTAACTTCTTTTACAATTTTACCCTCCATAGACAGGATTCTTAATCGGTAATTAAATTTTTCCTTGAAACTGTGGTAAAACCAAATAAAGTCTGTGGCTGGATTCGGATAAACGCCATGGTTAATCTCGTTATAACCTTGTGGGTTAAAATATTTGAATACATAAAGCCCTGTATTCCGATCCGAAATCAATAGTTTTCCTGAAGGAAGATTAGCATAAATGCCCCAGGCACCTTGAAAAGACAGATCATTACTTCCAAGATATGTATCGTACCATCCGAATCTTGTTGGATTTGCTGGATTACTGATGTCGTACATTTGCAAACCATCATTATAGTATGAAACGTAAGCGATATTATTGAAAAACATTACATTATGAGGGATTGTTTCAGGATATGAATCCGAACCAAACACCGAGCGAACGTTGATATCGCTTAGATCGGTAACATCAACTACTTTTAATTTTTTTCCAGTGGTTTCATCTGCCATAATGTATGTTTTACCATCTTCGCTCAGCCAACCTGAATGATTGAACCCCTGCTCTGGATAAGATGTAAGTGAACCCAAATTAACAGGAGCACTTGGGTTACTGAAATCGTATATCCATAAACCATCCAAACCGCTGGCTAAATAAGCCGAATCGTTTCTGACATAGACATCATGTATATAATCAAACATGTTGTGATCCCAAACCAGTATCGGAGAAATAGGATTGCTTATAGAATATACCTCCATACCGGTTCCTGGCGGATTGCAAATGTACATTAGGTCAGAAGAGGAGTCAATGAAAACATTGTGTGCCGTATTAATTAATTCGTCACTATCGTAGACAACATGAACAGAGTCGGGCAGGTAATGAAGATCAATGATTTGAAGGGTACTTGGTGCTTGGTCACATACCGCATATAGATAACCGTCGTGATCGTGATAATCTCTATGAATCACATGGCCCTGGTATGCTCCAGGTACAAAATCAATTTCAACGAACCCATCCGTGTCGGATAAAAGAAAAATATGCGTACCATTTACTGAACCAATAACAGCGTATTCTTTCGATTCATGGACAAACCCCCATATTTCATTGTATTTAATGCCCGCATTATTGGTGTCTACCCACTCGCCATCCCAATGATGTAGCAGGCTTACATTCATGCTAGATTGACTGAAAATCAGTGAGGTAAGAAGTGTGAGAGCTATGCTGATTAGAATTTTCAAATTATATAAACGTTAACGAATTAAAACAATTGTTCCCTAAGGTATAAATTGTTCCTTCAGCAATTTCTATTTTATTTATTCGTTTGTTGAAATCCAAACGTTAATAAATTCAATTATTTTAGCTAGAAATCTAATCTGTTGAGCGATTCATTAGTCATCATACCGACCTATAACGAGAAAGAAAACATCGAGCACATGCTTCGAACTGTTTTTTCTTTGCCAGATGCTTTCCACGTTTTGGTTGTTGATGACGGGTCGCCAGATGGAACCGCTGAAATCGTCAAACGACTGCAACAAGAGTTTGTACAACTGCATATCGAAGAGCGAGAGGGAAAGCAGGGTTTAGGGACAGCTTATATACATGGATTTAGATGGGCCTTGAAAAAATCTTATGAATATGTTTTTGAGATGGATGCAGACTTCTCTCACAACCCTAATGATCTTATTCGCCTTAAAAAGGCGTGTTCAGAGCACGGAGGAGACATGAGTATTGGTTCTCGTTATTGTCCTGGTGGAAAAGTAGAAAACTGGCCAATCGGTCGGTGGATGATGTCTTATGGCGCTTCTTTTTATGTTAGAACTGTGTTGTGGATGAATATTAAGGATACTACTGCAGGTTTTAAATGTTATACCAGGAAAGTTTTAGAAAGCATTGAGATGGATGACATTCGCTTTGTTGGTTATGCGTTCCAAATAGAAATGAAATATACGGCTTATCGGCTAGGATTTAAGGTGCTGGAAGTTCCAATAACTTTTAAAGATAGGGAGCTGGGCAATTCAAAAATGAGTATGAGTATTTTTAAGGAGGCGTTTTTAGGTGTTTTTAAGATGCGGAAAAAGAAAATAAAAAATAAAACATTGTAAACGGTGGGTAAAAAATTAATTCAGAATGCTACAATTATTAATGAAAATGACATTTTCATTGGAGACATTTTAATTGAGGGTAGCTTCATTGTTGAAGTTTGCAAAGGAAGTATTGAAACTAAACAGGATTGGGAATTAATTGATGCTACGGGGTTGCATTGTATCCCAGGATTAATAGATGATCAGGTTCATTTTAGAGAGCCTGGATTGACACATAAAGCCGATATATCATCAGAAAGTAAGGCCGCATTGGCTGGTGGAATTACTTCTTTCATGGAAATGCCTAATACAGTTCCTAATACATTAACGCAAGAGTTGTTAGAAGACAAATACAAAATAGCGGCAACGAATTCGTATGTGAATTATTCTTTTTTTATGGGCGCATCTAACGATAACCTGGATGAGGTTTTGAAAACAAACCCTAAGAATGTTTGTGGAGTTAAAGTGTTTATGGGCTCATCTACGGGAAATATGCTTGTAGATAATACAGCTGTATTAGAGAGGTTATTCTCGGAATGTAAAATGCTAATTGCGACACATTGTGAAGACGAGGCAACGATACAAGCAAATTTGTCCGATTACAGAGATAAATATGGAGAAGATGTTCCGATCTCTTGTCATCCTGAAATAAGAAGCGCAGAAGCGTGCTTTAAATCTTCATCAATGGCAGTTGAATTGGCAAAAAAACACAATACAAGGCTGCACGTTTTACATATCTCATCTCAAAGGGAATTAGAGTTGTTTGAGCAAGGCCCGGTAAGAAATAAGAAAATCACCTCGGAGGCCTGTGTTCATCATTTATGGTTTACTGATGATGATTATGCTGAAAAAGGTACTGCTATCAAGTGGAATCCTGCGGTTAAAAAAAAATCAGATAGGGATGCCATAATTGAAGCGGTTAAACGAGACGTTATCGATGTAATAGCAACAGATCATGCACCTCATACAAAAGAGGAAAAGGCCAATACTTATTTCAATGCTCCTTCTGGTGGGCCGTTGGTTCAACATGCGCTTGTTGCGATGTTGGAACATTATCACACTGGTAAAATGTCTTTGGAAAAAATTGTCGAGAAAATGTGTCATGCGGTAGCAGACTGTTTTCAAATAGAGCAACGAGGATACATTCGAAATGGCTATTATGCGGACTTAGTTCTTGTAGATTTAAATGAAAGCTGGCAAGTAAATTCAGATAATATTTTATACAAATGCGGCTGGAGTCCGTTTAATGAGTATTCATTTCGAAGCCAGGTAAAGCAGGTATTTATAAATGGTCACCAGGCATTTAGCGATGGTCAATTTTTAAATTCATCTGCTGGTCAGCGATTAACGTTTGATAGATGATTCATCGTATTGGGATAATCCTTCTGGTATTAATTTATTCATGTGGTCAAGAATTAAAAGAGCAGCCATTACCGCAGGATTTAATTACCCCAGACAAAATGACTGAGATTATTATTGATATTAATCTTGTTGAGGCACAGCTTACGGAGGTGCAGTTGCTTCAAAGTATTATCAAAGATAGCGTTAGATCTTATTACAGTATACTATTTGGAAAGCATCAGATTTCAAAAATGCAATTGGAAGAGAATTTTGACTACTACGTGACTCAGGCGACTCTTATTGACAGTATTTATGCAAATGCGCTTGCGAAATTAACATCTATGGAGCAGGAAATGGATACCGTAATGATACTTGACGATGTCATTACACACATACCCATTGAACAAATGCAAGACTTATTGAGTGATACCAGTATTAAAGCTTTGCTTTTTAATACTTCGCTATCTTTTCCTGTAAAGCACGATTCCGTTCTTCGGTATTTTAAAACAAATCGTTTCTTGTTGGATAGTTTGGCAGTAAGTTATAGACAGTTTGGTGTTTCTCTAAATTTTTATGCAGGTAATGAAAAGAAATTAGAAAAGGTATTGAATAATATGGTGAGCAAAGAAAACCTTCAAAAGTGTATCTAGGATTTGAAAAAATAAAAGGTTCCGACACTAAAATTTTAGATTTTTGGAAATGGGCATGTTCCGACATTGTTATACCATCTAACAGGGATGATTTTGCTTTATTTTTGGTTGCCAATGCACTAGAGCTTACGAAAATGCCAAGAATCTATTGGGAAAATTCAGATCTGCGATATCGTAAAAAAAAGATCAATATTAAAACAGCTGCTTTTATCGAACATTGGAAGCAAAAACGGCTCAAACGCCTGTCTTTTGACATTTCTCCAAAAAGAGGCGCAGATGCTGCGACTCAAGGGAGTTTAACTTATAGAAATAGGTATCCTGAAATCTACATATTTGCGGTTCTCAATCAAAAGGAATTAAAGAACATCGATGTACTTGCTTTAGATCAGTGGCAATTTTATATTGTTAGAACAGAAGCTCTCGATCGCGAGCATTTTGATACTAGAAAGATAGGTATTAGGGCCCTTACTAAATTAGCAAGCCCTGTGCATCATTCCCGAATAAAACCTATTCTCGATGACATCATTGATTATGATTTGGGCGAAAGACTAGTTTTATAGCAACACGGTCTTTTTACAGAAATTGCTTACCCCTGACAATTCATGTACTATGTCAGTCTTTATAGTTCAATATTATGTCAGTAATGGGGTGTTGTGAACAATTATATAAAATATAGTTCATGTAAAATAATCCCTATATGTATTCATAACTACCAGTAAACAAACCATATACATAGTTAATCGCTCATGTTTTTTTTAAAATATATTTTTTTGGTTCACTTTTTGATAAGGTTAGGTCAAATAACATTTAAAAAAATAAAAATGGACTTGTTAAAGAACTTTATTTATGCAGGAGTTGGATTGGCTTCTACTACTTCTGATAAGCTGAAAGAAACGATAGACGATTTGGTTGAAAAGGGTAAAATATCCGATACAGAGGGAAGAAAAATTTGTGATGACTTCTTCAAATCAACTGGTGAGAAAAAAGAAGAATTTGAGTCAAAATTAAAGAAAGTACAAGATGATTTAACCGAAAGATTTGATTTCATGAAAAAAGATAAGAATGGAATTGAAGCGTTAAATAAAAGAATTGAGGATTTAGAAGCTAAAGTAGTAGCCGCTGAAAAAAAGGCTGCTAAAGCAGCAGCAGCAATTAAGAAAACGGTTACAAAGGCCACGAAAAAGTAAAGAATTTAAAATTAATAATAATAGAAATGGAAAACATGATTAAAACACTTGCTTATGCTGGTCTCGGATTGGCTTCTGAAGCAAATGACAAGATAAAAGAGCGATTTGACGAGCTAGTTGAGGCAGGAAAAGAAAAAGATACTACAGGAAAAAATGTCATAGGAGATTTTTTCAAAACGGTAGAGTCTTCTAAAGCAGATTTCGAAACTCAAATTGAAAAAATGAAGACAAAGGCAAAAGATACTTTCCCTTTTGTTAAAGAAATGAGCTCAGAATCTGATGCCGAAACTCTTGTTAAAGAGGATAGCGTTGAAGAAGCTGTAGAGGTTTAAAGAATTTTACTGAGAAATTTAAAAGTCCGGGCAGTTAGTCTGGACTTTTTTAGGCCTAAAAATTATTGCTCAACTTTCTAATTCTTCTTGAAGAAAAGGATTATTTTCTTTTTCGAATCCTATGGTAGTGGGAATGCCATGTCCAGTGTACACTTTATAATCATCCGGTAAGGAAAAGAGAGCATTTCTGATGCTGCTGAGTAGTGTTTGATGATCCCCTCCAGGCAGATCTGTGCGGCCAATGCTACCGTAAAAGATGCAATCACCATTAATTACAAATTTATCTTCATGACTAATGAACACAATATGACCGGGAGCATGACCTGGCATGAAACGAATTTCTAAAGTTGAATTACCAAAAGTGAAGGGATTTTCTTCTTTAAGAAATATTTCAGGTTCCGGGGATGGTTGATATCCTGAAAAACCGTAGACATGGGCATAATTTTTCACGTTCCGAAGGGTTTCCAAATCTAATCGATGAATTTGGGGCTTCAATTTGAAACGGTTGCAGATGAAGTGATTGCCTAGCACATGGTCAATATGACTATGTGTTAATGCTAAAATAACTGGATTAAGCTCCTTATCGGCAATAAATTGTGCCAGCTCTTCTTGTTCATGCGGTTCATAACATCCGGGATCTATAATTACACACTCTTTACTCTCATCATATAAGACATATGTGTTTTCTTGAAATGGGTTGAAAGTGAATTGCTCAATCTTTATCATGGGTTCAAATTATAAGGTAAAAATACATACGATTTCTGTTATCTTTGCGTTTACTGTTTTATTTTGATTAATACGTTCAAATATATTTCTGTCTTGTTTCTCATGGTCATTTCCTTAGGAAAGGAAATGAGAGCACAATACTACACCGGATCTCATCTTGATTTTGGACAAAATCGGGTGCAATACAATGAGTTTTTCTGGCAATCTTATAATTTTGAAAGGTTTAAAGTATTTTTTCATGGCGACGGAAAAAATCATGCTGTTTATGCTGCTAAATCAGCACACAAAAGCCTAATTGTTTTAGAGGAGCTTCTGGATTTTAACTTAAAACAAAAAGTTGAAATTCTTGTATTTAATAGTCAGTCACAATTTCAACAAAGTAATATTGGTTTAACCAATGATATTAATTCAAATATTGGTGGTGTCACAAAAATTGTTGGTTCCAAAATATTTGTTTTTTACGAAGGGGATCATCGATCTTTGGATCAGCAAATTAAATCGGGCCTTACTGAGATTCTGCTTCAGCAGCTCATGTATGGTGGAAATTGGAAAGATGTTCTTAAGAACAATACCCTCCTAAGCCTTCCAGATTGGTATTTAAAAGGTTTTATTGCATACGCTGGTAAAGGATGGTCTACCGAGATAGATAATTTAGTGAAAGACGGTATTCTGACAGATCGGTTCGTTAATTTTAATGCGTTGCAAAATAAAGATGCAGAACTGGCGGGTCAGGCAATCTGGAATTACATTGCCGAGGTATACGGAGAAAACGTTATTCCTAATGTACTTTACATGACAAGAGTAAGTCGAAGTATAGAAAGTGGCTTTTTGTTTGTGTTAGGGACATCGCTAAAGACCATCATGCGCGATTATCAAAATTATTACAAGCGCAAATACAGAGCTGACGAAAAGTTTCGGGGTCAAAATACGGGAAATCAGCTAACCTTTAAAACCAAAAAGAAATACAACTACAATCAATTTAAACTAAGCCCAGATGGGCAATATGCCTCGTTTGTTACGAATGAAGATGGGCAATATAAAGTATGGTTATACCATTTGGAAGAGGATAAACTCCGTAAAATTCATAAAGGTGGATTGGATTTAAACAGAATTGTAGACCGCACTTTTCCTGTCTTGTCTTGGCACCCAACAAGTAAAGCGCTCACTTATTTTGTAGAGAAGAAAGGGGAAGTGCTGATCAATATTTATTCAGTTGAAGACAAAAAAACAACGCGACGGCCGTTATTGGGTTTGACGAAGGTTTTGTCTGCACAATATTCTGATGATGGGAAGTTCATTATTATGAGTGCAGCAAAAAAGGGACAAACAGACTTGTTTTTATACAAAGTGATTGGAAATAGCCAAGAACAGCTGACCAATGACATTTACGATGATTTGGATCCAAGTTTTGTTGATAATTCTGACAGAATTATTTTCTCCTCTAACAGAGAAAGTGATACCATTAGGAAGAATCGAAAGGTGGAGATAAAAGCATACAATAAGAATATGGATATTTTTATTTTCAATCGTACTAGATCTGCTTTTTTAACCCGCATAACGAGGACTCCAAAGGTAAATGAAACGCAACCGTTTCAATTTAGTAAGAATAATTACACATTTTTAAGCAATGAGAGTGGTATCACGAATCGATTTGTAGCATCTTATGATAGCTTAATCAGTCATATTGATACGGTTGTTCATTACAAGTATTTTTCTGTTATTCATCCAGTCACTAACTATTCGCGTTCTATTTTGGAGCATGACGTTTGTGGCTCTGGTGGCGTGTTTTCTGAACTTATTTTTAAAGAGGGGAAGTTTCAATTTTATATTGGTCAAAAGGATAACAATCTTCAATTACGTCAAAAGAACATTATGCCTACACAATTTATGAAGCACCAATTAGGTATCGTTCAGCTCAATATTTTTAATATTGACACTAGTGATATAATTGTTGATTCGAGCTCAACGATTGACATCAATAATTATCAATTTGAAGACGACGAACCTGCTTATGAAAAAGAGGTGGTCAACTTTGAAGAGCCTACTGAGACTCTGCAACCCGATAGTTCAATAGTAGTGCAATTTGAAGAACGTGTAGAAGAAGAAGTTTTCGTATTACCTCGGCAAGATTTATACACGATTAATTTTACATCGGACTACATAGTTTCACAGCTAGATAATAGTTTTTTAAATCAGTCTTATCAACGATTTGCTCCCGGAATTTATTACAGCAACCCCGGTTTTAATGGGATGATCAAGTTTGGAATAATTGATTTAATGGAGGATTACCGTCTTATCGGAGGAGTTAGGTTTCCAGCTAATTTCAATAGTAACGAGTACCTGATATGTTATGAAAACCTACGTCACCGATTGGACAAGAAATACATGGCATCTAGACAAACTTTTACTCGGTTTTACGATGATCGGGTAGATAAAGTACAAACTTATGATGCGAAATATAATTTGAAGTTTCCGTTTTCGGAGGTGTCTAGCTTACGTGCAACAGCTAATTTGAGAGCTGATCGTAACGTAACGCAATCGACAGATCAAACGACATTGAATATTCCTAATTCAACAGATTATTGGGGTGGTTTTAAATTAGATTATGTTTATGATCATGCTATTCCATTAGGGTTAAACCTTTATCGTGGTTTGAGAATGAAATTTTGGGGAGAAGTCTACAGAGAACTGAACGAACCTAAAACAGACTTATTTACTGTTGGAGGAGACATCAGGCACTACACAAGAATCTGGAGAAATATGGTCTGGGCTAATAGAGTCGCCGGGAGTACTTCCTTTGGAAATCGGAAATTGGTGTATTATCTAGGCGGAGTGGATAATTGGCTCATGCCAAAATTTGATAATAGCATTCAAATCGATCCGAATAACAATTATTTTTTTCAAACCATAGCAACCCCGGTACGTGGATTTTTCCAGAATGCGCGTAACGGGAATTCTTTTGCTGTAATTAATTCTGAGTTAAGAATACCAATAATTAAAATGTTAACGTGGAAACCGATGAAGAGCGATTTTGCTGAAAATTTTATGATTGTAGGATTTGCAGATGCGGGTGCATCCTGGACAGGTGTTGATCCGTACTCCGTTGAAAACTCTTTTAATACAACGATCGTTAGGGATGGCAATTTATTGATAACTATTGAAAACCAGAAGGAACCAATTATATATGGATATGGTTTTGGATTACGTAGTAGGTTGTTTGGTTATTACGTAAGGTTTGATTGGTCGTGGGGTGTGGATGACGGCGTTCTGTTGCCATCTGTAAAATACTTATCTTTAAGCATGGATTTTTAACCACTTTTATGGAGATTAGTACCTTAGTTATTTTAGTTGCTATTGGATTGGCCGCGGGTGCCTTGAGTGGTTTTGTAGGCATTGGTGGAGGAATCATTATTGTGCCAGCACTCGTTTATGTGCTTGGATTAACTCAATTTGAAGCGCAAGGAACCAGTCTATTATTAATGCTTCCACCGATCGGGATTTTGGCTGCAATGAATTATTATCAAGCAGGCTCGCTTAACTGGCGGTATGCTTTGGTTATTGCCATTGCATTTATTGCCGGTGGATATTTTGGTTCTAAGCTCAGCCTGAAGTTGGATGAATTATTAGTGAAATTAATTTTCGGTATAATCATGCTGCTTGTTGCTTTGAGAATGATTGTTTCAGGTGTTGAATATTTTCAAGATAAAGGATGATAGCAAAGATAAAGGCCTTAGCCAAAGAATATAATGATGAGGTCATTCAAATCAGAAGACACATTCATCAACATCCTGAATTATCGTTTAAAGAGTTTGAAACTTCTAAATTCATACAAAAACAACTAACGGCTTGGGGTATAGAATTTGATACTGGCTATGTGAATACTGGTATTATTGCTTTTGTGAAAGGTAAAAATCCTTCATCAAAAGTAATTGCACTTCGCGCTGATATTGATGCGTTGCCTATTCAAGAAGAAAATGAGTTTAATTTTGCATCAATTAATAAAGGAGTGATGCATGCTTGTGGACATGACGTGCATACTTCATCCTTGCTTGGTGCGATTAAAATTTTGCAATCACTTAAAAGTGAATTTAATGGGACAGTTAAATGTCTTTTTCAACCTGCAGAAGAAATCCTTCCTGGTGGTGCATCTTTAATGATTGAACAAGGTGCATTGGAAAACCCAAAGCCAGATTCGATTCTTGGTCAACACGTTTATCCAGAATTACCCGTTGGTAAAGTGGGTATGAAGTCTGGGTTGTATATGGCATCGACCGATGAGCTTTATGTGAAAGTGATTGGCAAGGGCGGTCACGCTGCACTTCCCCATACGGTTATTGATCCCATTTTAATAACTTCACACATCATAGTAGCGTTGCAACAAATAGTGAGCAGGTCTTCCAAACCGGATATGCCAAGTGTATTGTCATTCGGTAAAGTGATTGCTGAAGGAGCTACAAACATCATTCCTGATGAGGTTAATCTGGCCGGGACTTTTCGAACTTTTGATGAATCTTGGAGATCGGAAGCCCATGAGAAGATGATCAAAATGGCCAGCTCAGTCGCAGAGTCGATGGGTGGTTCTTGCGAGTTTGAAGTGCGCAAAGGCTATCCATATCTAGTGAATGATGAGGTCGTTACTGCTCAAATCAAAAAATCAGCAATTGCGTATTTGGGAAAGGAAAATGTGGTTGACCTTGAACTGAGAATGACCGCAGAAGATTTTGCCTATTATTCTCAAATCATGCCTGGTTGTTTTTATCGATTAGGAACTGCAACTCCTGGAATGCAAACTTCGGGTTTGCATACATCAACATTTAATCCTGATGAGCGAGCGATTGAGCAAGGTATGGGCTTAATGAGCTGGTTGGCAATCGAGCAATTAAATCTAGATTAATTGGCTACCTCACTCATAAATTTAATTCTCATCAATCGTAATTCTTCTTCCGTGTAATCTCCATCAAATTCAGCCATTGCCTCATCAATAGAATCCGTTTTGGCATCTTCCATGAAATAGTCGAAAACTTCTTCTTGTGAATCGTCTTCCATGATGTCATTTAGATAATAGTCTAAATTCACTTTTGTTCCAGCAGATACAATATGCTCAATTTCAGTAATGAGGGCACTTAATTTTTTTCCTTGCGATTGAGCGATGTCTTCTAACGGTAGTTTTCGATCAATATTCATAATGATATTGACTTTGGCCCCGCTCTTGTTTACAATTGATTTGACAACCAGGTCTTGTGGTCTATCAATATTGTTTTCGGTCACATATTTGGCAATTAATTGTAGAAATGGTGATCCGTATCTTTTTGATTTTCCCTGTCCAACTCCTGCGATGTTTTGAAGTTCCTCATCATTCACCGGATACTGCGTAGCCATATCTTCTAATGAAGGATCTTGAAAAATAACAAAGGGCGGCACATTCTTTTTGGTACTGATTTCTTTACGTAGTTCTTTGAGCATTTTAAATAATTGCTCATCAGCTGCGCCAGCGCCACCTTTTTGATTGATACTGATGTCGTTGTCATCTTCCATGCCCGTATAATCATGCTCTTTAATTAACTCGAACGAACGGGGTTTAGCCATAAATTCTTTACCTTCTTCAGTAATTTTTAATAAGCCGTAATTCTCAACATCTTTTGAAAGCAAACCAGCAACAATAGACTGTCTTATTGCAGCATTCCATGTTGCTTCTTCGTGTTCTTTTCCTGCACCAAAGTATTGATTGCTTTGATGTTTATACGTTTTATTGTCATTGGTGTCAATACCAATTAACAAATCACAAATGTACTTGGACCTGTGCTTTTCTTTAACTTCAGAGATGGTATTTAATAGAAGTGTCACAATTTCTTTTCCTTCAAATTTTTCACGTGGATTTCTACAGTTGTCGCACATTTCGGAACACGCAGAAGCGTCATAAATTTCGCCAAAATAATGCAGTACAAATTTCCTTCTACAAATGCTAGTTTCCGCATACGAAACCATTTCTAGCAATAATTGTCTTCCAACTTCTTGCTCAGCAAGTGGCTTTCCTTGCAGAAACTTACCTAGTTTTTCAATGTCTTTGTAGCTATAAAATGCTACGCAATTGCCTTCGCCACCATCTCTCCCAGCTCTTCCTGTTTCTTGATAATACGATTCTAAGCTCTTTGGAATATCGTGGTGAATTACAAATCGAACATCAGGCTTGTCTATGCCCATGCCAAAAGCAATGGTAGCTACAATAACATCAGCATCTTCCATTAGAAACATATCCTGGTGCTTTGCTCGGGTTGGGGGATCCATACCTGCGTGATAGGCAAGCGCTTTTATCCCATTTACTTGAAGCACCTCTGCTAGCTCTTCCACTTTTTTACGACTCAAGCAATAAATGATTCCTGATTTTCCAGTATGTCGCTTAACGTACTTAATTATTTCTTTTTGAACATCTCTTTTTGGTCTCACTTCATAATAGAGATTGTCTCGATTGAAAGAAGCTTTGAATACCTTAGCATCAACCATTCCCAGGTTTTTCTGAATATCCACCTGCACTTTGGGAGTTGCGGTAGCCGTAAGTGCTATGATAGGAACAGAAGTAATCTGCTCCATTATGGGTCTTAAACGTCGGTATTCGGGTCTAAAGTCATGCCCCCATTCTGAAATGCAATGCGCTTCGTCAACTGCAAAAAAGGAAATTTTAATTGAGGTAAGAAAATCAATGTTTTCAGCTTTTGTAAGAGATTCAGGAGCAACATAAAGCAATTTGGTTATTCCTTCTCGCACATCAGCCCGCACTTTGTTAATCTCTGTCTTTGTCAAAGAAGAATTCATAAAGTGTGCGATTGAATCTCTTTCACTTACATGACGAATAGCGTCTACCTGATTCTTCATTAATGCGATTAACGGAGAGACAACAATGGCAGTTCCTTCAGACATTAATGCGGGCAACTGATAACACATGGATTTACCACCACCAGTTGGCATTATTACAAATGTATGCTTACCAGCGAGGACGTTTTCTATAACGGCCTCTTGTGCTCCTTTAAAGGTGTTGAATCCAAAATGCTTTTGAAGAGATTCTTTAATTGAGATTACTGTACCTGACATGAGCTTTACAGCTTAAAATGCTTTATACTAATATAACTTATAAAGCGTTAAAAAACTATACTTTTTGTTGTTTTAACATGAAAGGTCAGTAATTGGTTTTTTTTTTGGGGTTAAGCTCCTTACAAGGACTTCGCCGAAATGTGCTACTTTTACGCCCAAATGAGTCAAAAAAGTTTAAATAATGGGGGCGAAGAAAATGAACAATTGTCATTTTTAGGCCATTTAGAAGAGCTTCGATGGAAACTCGTGAAATCCGCTATAGCCATTATTATTCTAGCCGTTGTCATTTTCATTTTTACTGAACCAATAGTAAAATCAGTTTTTATGAACATGAAGGAATCATCTTTCCCAACCTATACCTTCTTGTGTAATCTGGGTAAAATGATTGGAGTAGGAGACGGGATGTGCATCGAAACAATTCAGATTAATTCTATTCAATCATTGGATATGACTGGGCAGTTTAATACGAATATTTACATGGCTTTAATCGGTGGATTAATTGTCGCTTTTCCATTTATATTTTGGCAATTTTGGAGTTTTGTGAAGCCTGCTTTAAAGGATAAAGAATTATCCGTTTCTAAAGGAGTCATATTTTGGGCTTCATTGCTGTTCTTTTTTGGGATAGCATTCGGTTATTTTTTGATATCTCCTCTTTGCGTACAGTTTTTTGGTAATTATAAAATTTTAGACAGCGTCGATAATAACTTTAGAATTAACTCTTATTTGAGCATGATAACTACTACGACTTTTTTGTCTGGACTCTTTTTCGAGCTCCCCGTTGTTATTTTTATTTCTACCAAACTTGGTTTAGTGAGCCCTGAATTGTTGAAAAAGTATCGAAGACATGCGATAGTAGTAGTATTGATACTTGCGGCTTTAATTACACCTCCAGATGTAATTTCGCAAGTAATGGTTGCAATACCAATCATGCTTCTGTATGAGGCTGGCATTTATGTTTCTAAGTTGGTAGTTAATCGAAAACAGGAATCTACACGTTAGTATGTTCATTACATTTACCGAATGCGTTTTAGGCTAAGCATACTGATATTATTATTTTACTCAACGGTCTCGACTGCTCAAAAAACCAAAGTGTTTGGAGTAGTTTCAGATGATACATTTGGCGAGCCTTTGCCAGGGGTTATCATAAAATTCAAAGGGACCAAGATAGGTACTGCGGCAGATATGGAAGGGAACTATGTCATGGAAACGTATTACGCCAGCGATACACTTGAAGTGTCGTATCCAACTTTTGTTACGCAGTACTTTAAAATTAATAAAGACGAATCCCAAAGGATCGATGTGATTTTGAAAGAAGCTGTTGAAGGGCTTCCGACGATAACCGTTATTCCTGTTGAACGGGAAAACCCAGCCCATTCTATTATGCGGCAGGTAATTTCGAATAAAAAAATTAATAATCGTGAGAAGCTAGACGCTTATCAATATGAAGTTTACAATAAGATTGAATTAGACTTAAACAATATCGATTCCAACTTTACACAAAAAAGATGGTTTAAAAAGTTTGATTTCATTTTTGATAATATTGATACTACTGAAAGAAAACCGTACCTCCCAGTCTTCATGACAGAATCCTTATCTGATTATTATTTTCAACGTGAGCCGAAGAAAAACAAAGAAATCATTAAAGCGAATAGGGTATCAGGAGTCAATAATGAAAGCGTTTCTCAATTCACAGGAGATATGTATCAACAAGTGAACATATATGATAATCATGTACCTGTTTTCGGAAAAAATTTCGTTAGTCCAGTGGCTAATAATGGTTTTTCTTATTACAAATATTATTTGCTGGATTCTGTTGAAGTAGATGGGTATTGGTGCTACCATTTAAAATTTATGCCTAAAAGAAAAGGAGAGCTGACATTTTTTGGGGACTTGTTTGTTCACGACACTACTTATGCGATTCGCCGAGTTGAAGGGACCATAGCGGCAGATGCTAATATTAATTTCATTAAAGAATTTAAGGTGTCGCAGGAATTTAGCCAAGTGGAGAAAGAGGTCTGGATGTTAACTAAGGACGAGCTTTGGATTGATTTCAACATAATTGATGGTGAAATGGGTTTTTACGGAAGAAAATTTACGTCGTATGATAATTTTGTAATCAATGAAAAGAAGTCTGAAGACTTTTACAGTGGAGCAGATAATATTGTTGTGCTCAATGATGCAATGGACAAATCGGATGAATTTTGGTTAGACAATCGCCATGATACGTTGAGCGCAAATCAAAAAGGAATTTTCGAGATGATGGATACTTTAGGGAATGTACCTATTGTAAGAACTTATATTGACGTTATTTCCATGTTAATCAGTGGGTGGAAAACAGTTGGCCCAATATCAATAGGTCCATATTCCTCTGTATACAGTTACAATACAGTAGAAGGCAATAGGTTCAGTCTTGGAATTAAAACGAATAGTCAATTCAGTGAAAAGGTAGAATTATCAGGTTATGGAGCTTATGGCTTATTAGATAAAAATTGGAAATATGGCGCAGGCACACGTCTTTTTATTACCAAAGAACCAAGGCGTGTTATTCAATTAGTTTATAAGAGTGATATAGAGCAGCTTGGTTTAAGCCAAAATGCATTTCGAACGGACAATGTTTTGTCATCTTTTCTAAGAAGGAATCCCATGAACAAACTGTCCAATCTAGATGAGCTCCGTTGTAGCTATATGCGAGAGTGGTTTGATGGCTTCTCAAGTACTCTTATGTTTAGAAGATCGCAATTTGGACCGCTAGGCATAATTCCTGCCTTTCAATTTACTGGAAACCCATTTCTAGATGACGGAAATTCGATTACAACCTCTGAAGTTGTATTCAGAACAAGATGGGCGCACAAAGAACAATTTCTATCGAATAATTTTGATCGGGTTAGTTTAGGAACAAAAAAACCAATCATTACTGCGCAGTTTACTTATGGATTCAAAGGAGTATTAGGTAGTGATTATGAATACCAGAAGGCAATTATTGGTTGGAAGCATAAAGTACCCTTAGGTATTTTGGGGAATTTTAAATATCGATTTGAGCTGGGTAAAGTTTGGGGGGCAGTGCCCTATCCTCTGCTAGAAATTCATTTAGGTAATGAAACCTGGACTTATAACAAATTGGCATATAATATGATGAATATTTCAGAATTTGTTAGCGATGAATACATCAGTGCGTCTTTTGAGCATCATTTTGACGGATTGTTATTTAATAAAATCCCGATCATTAGAAAATTGAAATGGCGAGAAGTTGCCACCTTTAAAGCCATTTACGGAAGATTGAGTCCAAAGCATAGAAGAGAGATGGTTCTTCCCTATTTCACATCTTCGTTAAGTGAAAAACCATACTCTGAGGTTTCTGTAGGAATAGAGAATATTTTTCAGGTATTTCGCGTTGATGCCATTTGGCGCTTGTCATATAGAGACAATTCTTTTGATGGAATTCAAGTGTATAAATTTGGACTTCGATGTAAGTTCCAAGTAGATTTTTAAAAATGCCAAAACTTCCACAGGAATTTTTTGTAGGTACGGTCAAGCCAATATTGAGAAGTTACACGAGAATTTAAAAGTGAACGTTAGAATCTTTAAGGTCACAATAAGAAATGTTAAGTTTACATAAATGGGCAAACTGAGAATAGATAAGATTAATAAATCCTACAAGGGACGTAAGGTTGTTAACGATGTTTCTGTTGAAGTAAATCAAGGTGAAATTGTGGGGCTTCTAGGGCCAAATGGTGCAGGCAAAAGCACTTCCTTCTATATGGTTGTAGGCTTAGTGAAACCTGATTCAGGCAATGTTTACCTGAATGAGAAAAACATTACAGGAGTGCCGATGTACAAAAGAGCAAAAATGGGAATTGGCTATTTGCCGCAGGAAGTTTCTGTTTTTAGAAAATTATCTGTTGAAGATAATATCATGGCAATTCTTCAGGGCACAAAAAAGTCAAAAACAGAGCAGCGAAATCGGTTAGAAGAGTTACTAGAAGAATTTAGCTTGAACCACGTACGTAAAAACAAAGGCCAGAACCTATCTGGCGGAGAGAAAAGACGGACAGAAATTGCGCGCGCGTTGGCAGTTGACCCGAGTTTTATTCTTTTAGACGAACCTTTTGCTGGAGTTGACCCGATTGCAGTAGAAGATATTCAAAAGATTGTTTATCAATTAAAAGAGAAAAATATTGGCATACTCATAACCGATCACAATGTTCAGGAAACACTATCAATAACTGACCGAACATACTTGCTTTTTGAAGGTAGTATACTAAGAGCCGGTAATGCTGAAGAACTAGCCGAAGATCCGATTGTGCGAAAAGTCTATTTAGGACAGAATTTTGAACTTAGAAAAAGAGCTGATTATGCTGGTGATAACTCAAAAGAATAGCGCTCCATAATTTCATTGCAAAGCATTTTTTTGCAAGCAATTTCTACTTTTTCATTGGCTTGCTCTTCAGAATCTGTGTCCACATATAGAGTTACGTGTTTACCAATTCTTACATTAGAAATTTCACCTAAACCGATATTTCCCATACTTTGGGTCACCGCTTTTCCTTGAGGATCCAGTATAGCCTCTAATGGCATCACATCTATTTCAGCTTTAAATTTCATTTTTCTTTGTAAATAGGTTTTTAACTACTGATAATAATAAGTACAAAAGTATGATTATTGGTACACTTACAAAGATGTTTCCCATTAAAATTGCCCAAATTATAAGAAGACTGGACAACGCGAGAAATGTGAATCGAATTTCATTTTTTTCCAGCGTAAATTTTTGAACTTGAAAGAAAACATGCGCACGGGAACAAGCATTAAACTGGCCACTATTAGACAGGCAAAACCTACACAATAAGACATAACGTCAAATAATTGGCTGGGGATTGAATTTTGGTCAACTCCCACTTCATCAATACTTATTTTTAATCCGCTTAAAATTGGTGCAATAAATAGCAAAGAACCTGCGATGAAAAGTGCACAGCCTGGTGATGCAAGTCCTCTAAATTCAAATTGTTGGTCTTCGTCTATGTTAAATTTAGCGAGTCTAAGTGCAGCGAAAACGGGTATTAAAAAAGCAATGAACGGAAAAACATCATCCAAATTAAATGATGGTCTACTCAATAAAGGTGTTAGGAGGTTTGTGTTATCAAGTAACATACTTTTAACCGAAGTTATTGCAGTTAAAAAGTGGTAGATCAATAAGCCAGGAGCGACTCCAAATGTAACCATATCTGCAAGAGAATCGAGCTGCTTTCCAATATCTGATTGAACATTTAGTAGCCGAGCCGTAAATCCGTCCAGAAAATCAAATAGTACTGCAATGAAAATACAATAGGAAGACAAAACAAATTCAGCATTAGCCGCATAGACAATACTAAAACACCCGGCGACCAGATTGAGACAGGTGATGAAGTTGGGTATTTGTTTGATTATAGACATTCGACCACAAAATAGGGATAAAACAGGCAATTTATTGGAAAAAATATTGTTTTAAGTAGCACTATTGACAGACAATCATAAAACTATTGTATTTTTAATAACGGAATGAAAAACTTAACCACTTTAACTTTAGCACTACTGCTTACTTCATTTAACTTTTTTGCTCAGAATGAAAATGGTGCTGACTTGGCCCCAAAATATTCCAATGAATTTCTTCAAATTGGTGTTGGTGCGCGCAGCCTAGGAATGTCTAATAGTGTTGTTGCTACTACCACAGATATTACCGCAGGATATTGGAATCCAGCAGGATTATTGTCTTTAAATGATGATTTACACGTTGGGTTGATGCATGCAGAGTATTTTGCCGGATTAGCAAAGTATGATTATGGGGCTTTTGCAAAAAAAATAGATTCAACGAGTGCGTTTGGAGTCTCCATGATTCGCTTTGGAGTCGACGATATTCCTAACACAACTGAACTTATTGATGCTCAGGGCAATATCGATTATGATAAGATAAGTACGTTTTCAGCAGCAGATTATGGATTCATTGTTTCTTACGCTCGCAGAATTAAAAACATTGATTTTGGTGCAAATGTTAAAATAGTGCATAGAAAAGTTGGAACCTTCGGACGATCATGGGGTTTTGGAATTGATTTAGGAGCCAGATATGTAAAAAATGACTGGATACTTGGAGCAACGTTTAGAGATGTAACCACGACTTTTAATGCGTGGTCATATTCACTAAGTGATCAGATGATTGAAACGTTCACATTAACAGGTAATGCCATCCCCCAAAACTCGATAGAGCTAACATTACCAAGATTACTTCTTGGAGTCGCACGGAAAATAATGGTCAAAGAGAAATTTTCTATTTTACCAGAATTAGACTTTGATATTACTTTCGACGGGAAACGAAATACGCTTATAAAAACAGGCTTTGCAAGTATTGACCCGCATGCTGGAATAGAATTGGGATACAATAATTTGGTATTCTTGCGGGGAGGAATAGGTTACCTTCAATACGAAATGGACGTAGGAGGTCAAGAAGTGCTCACTGTTCAGCCCAATATAGGAATAGGTGTGAAAATTAAAAGAATATCGCTGGATTACGCCTTAACGGATTTAGGAGATGCTTCGGTAGCTCTTTATTCTAACATTTTCTCACTAAAATTTGCACTTGTTAAACCTGACCCGAGCTAACTATTATGAAACCTTTATTAGCCGTACTATTCTTTTTTTCGCCACTTTTATCTTGGGCGCAATACGGTAATGAATGGATTGATTACAGTCAGAAGTATTATGAAATTCCGATAATTGAGACGGGGGTTTATCGAATTGATTACACGACACTTTCAAATGTGCTTTCCGAAACGGGTGATAATTTATCTAGTATCGACCCCAGGAATCTACAGCTTTTTGGAAGAGATCAGGAATTATATATTCATGTTGAAGGAGAGTCGGATGGCTCGTTTAATACCACGGATTACATCTTGTTCTATGCAAAAAAGAATGATACTTGGTTAGACAGCTCGTTATTTGACGACCCTTCTCTGATTATGAATCGAAATAAGTCGTTTACAAGTGACACGATTAGATATTTCTTATCCTGGAATAATTCAGTAACAAATCGAAGAATCAAGGTAGAAACTGATGTTGATTTTTCCAGCTATACAGCAGCTGATTTTTGCTGGCGAACGAATGAAGTTTCGTCCAGTCAAGAATACTTTGTGGGAGAACAATATGAGGGCTTGTCTAGGTCCAGATACGAATCGGCTGAAGGTTGGTCTGCATTCCGATATGGAATGGGCGGATCCCATAGCGCCTCGCTGAGTACGGCAAATGCATTTTATAGCTCATCTGCACCGTCAGCCTATGTAGAAGCTGTTTCTGGTGGTGCCAGCAACTCAAGTAGTTTGGTTGGGTTTAATCACAAGTTGATAGTTTCTTACACGGATGGTTCGGGTACACCTATTACCGCGAAAGATACCGTTTACAGTGGTTATAAAGTTATTCGTTCGCTATTTAGCATTCCAAATGGTTCTATACCCTCGTCTAGTACACTTATTAAACACAAATCAGAAGACTTGGGTCAAATTTCTGATTACCAAACAGTTGGGGAAGTTCGGTTAACCTATCCTCATACATTTAATTTCGAAAATGCGAGCTGGTTCGAAATAGATATTGAACCTTCTTCGGCAGCACCAAAATCATTTATGCCAATAACAAACTTTAATGGTAGCAACCCGAATCTGTGGCTTTTCAGTGGAGATACAATTAAGCAACTGGCATTGGTAAGCGGGGGAGGAACGACTAACGTTTTAGCTCCGAATAACGTAGCCGGAACATTGCAACATGCAATCATGTTTGATGATGCTCAAATTAAAGAGGTAACTGATTACAGTAGTTCTTCGTCTGCGATTAAAATTACTCCGGTGATGCGCAACGGGACATTTCGTGATATTGCTTCCGCAAACTTGGAAGATGCCTACCTCATTATAACGCATCGAAGTCTATACCCCGAAGCAATCGCTTATGGTGGTTACCGCGCAACCGATGATGGTGGAGGTCACGACACATTGGTCATTGATGTCGACGAATTGTACAGACAGTTTGGTGGTGGGGTAGTAAAAAGTGGGCTCGGAATTAGAAGGTTTTGTTATTATGCCATCGATAATTGGCCTACGAAACCCGCAAATTTATTTCTGTTAGGAAAGTCCGTTATGGAAGCCTCGGAGGGAAATGCTGCTGTTGCTGCAAGCGTTACTTATGGCATTGTGCAGGGAACGGGCAGTGAATATGCTAAATGTCTTGTCCCCTCTATTGGTTACCCCAGTTCAGATGATTATTTTTCAAAGTCGAATACAGATGCGACATTGGAACCTGCAATACCGACAGGAAGACTTTCGGCTAAATTGCCACAAGATGTTACGGATTATTTAAATAAGGTTCAAGCATTCGAACAAATGCAAGATTCATCCTCTCTTTATACTATTGAAGAAAAAGAGTGGCAAAAAAAGGCCATGCATTTTGGTGGAGGATCTACAGAATCTGAACAGTTATTACTCAAAAATTATTTAGGTAATTATGAATATGTTTTTGAAAATATTGGGAAATTTGGTGGCGATGTTGACACCTATTTAAAGGTATCTTCAGATCCAATTACTCCGGTAATCTTTGATGAAGTAAATCAGAATCTTCAAGATGGAGTTTCTTTGATTACATTTTTTGGTCATGCTAGCACAGAGGGATTTGATCAAAATATTGATAATCCTGATAATTGGGGTAATTATGGCAAATTCCCATTGGTTATTGGATTAGGATGTTTCGCAGGAGATGTGCATCAACCATCGACCACTAGTGCCAGTGAAAAATTTGTTATTCTGCCTGATCAGGGAGCAATTGCATTTTTATCTACGGTTAAAATTGGTTTCACTAATGGATTGAACAGTTTTACTAGTGAATTTTACAATGGATTTTGCGACACGTTGTATGGGGAGTCAATTGGTAGGATATCCCAGTACGCAAAATCATCCTTAAGCAGCACTTCGCATGTTTCAGAATCTGGAAGTGTTGGTAATTTCTCAATTCAAGGGGATCCGGCTATTTCAATTAACTCGCATGAAGCACCGGAGCTAGTTCTGGATCAGTCAAGGGTATTTCTTAGCCCATCCGAAATTACGGTAGCAACCGATTCCTTCGATCTAAATATTGTGGTAACCAATTTGGGACAAGCGATAAGAGATACTATTGGAATTGAGGTCGTCAGAACTTTTCCGAACGGAGTAGATTCAATTTACTTTTATGATCTGCCTAAAGCAGCATTTAGAGATACAGTTGTGTTGTCTATTCCTCTACAGCCGACGATTGCTGAAGGAATTAATTTGTTTAACATTGAGATTGACCTTCCATCAGAATATACAGAGCAACAAGATGACTTTTTCAATAATAAAATAGTTTATTCTACCTATATCCAACTGGATGGGATTGAGCCGATTTACCCCTATGATTACGCCATCGTTCCCAATGAAAAGATGATTCTAAAGGCATCTACAGTGGATCCGTTTGCTCCAGAAAGGGTGTTTAGGTTTGAGATTGACACCAATGATGCGTTCGCTTCACCATTTTTAAAAAATCAGGTAATTTCTTCAGATGGAGGTGTTGTAGAGCTTGATCCAGATTTATGGGTTAATAACGCTACAGGTGTTTCTGATACCTTAATTTTCACTGATAGTACGGTTTACTTTTGGCGCGCAAGTGCAGACTCAACTGTTCCCATATGGAAGGAAAAATCATTTCAATACATCAACGGCAAAGTAGGTTGGGGTCAAGCACATTTTCATCAATTTAAAAATGGAGAATTTTTAAATATTCAATACAATAAACCCTTAAGAGCGTTTGAACTGGGACAATCTTCGTTAATCCTAACGTGTAATACGATTAGTAATATGACGAATTCTGAACGAAAATATTGTAATTATTTTATTGGAACCGACAGAATAGATTATCACACGTACAGTAACAGTTCCTATCCGAATATTCATGTATGTGTTATGGATCCAATTACTTTGGAAGCTTGGGGAACGCCTAAAGTTCTGTCAACGGGAGATACCTTAAATTGGGAAAGGGATTATGGACAAAGAAATGTGAATTTTACATCTAGAGACCGACCGGATTATTTCTTTGAGTTTAGACAGTCAGACGTTTCACAAATGTCTTCGATTGAAACTATGATTGACACTATACCCAATGGACATTACATATTAATTTACACAATTTGGAAAGCGGAATACTCCAATTGGGATGCCCATGCTCCTGGTTTGTACGGTAAATTAGTAAGCTTAGGATTTAACAGTTTTTCGACGTCTCGTGTAAACGAGTCATTTATTTTGTTTTGTAGAAAAGGAGATCCGACCTCTGCGTCCGAAGTATTTTCACAGCCAGACTCCTTGGGTATTCATGAAACCATTCAGCTTCAAGATTCGTTGGATTTTGCTCAATCAGGACTCATGCGTTCTACATTGGTAGGTCCTGCTTTAAAATGGAATACGCTTTACTGGGCACAAAATCCTTACGAGCTCCCGAACACAGATAGTACAAGAATCAAGTTGTATGGAGTGAAGAATTCTGGAGTTACTGATTTGATTCTTGACACCGTCTTTTCAGAGGTTGATTCTGTGATTAATTTGGATGCAATGATAGATGCTTCGGAATATCCATTTGCGAAAATTGAAGGGTTTTATTTTGATGGTGTTAGTCAAACGCCAGCCCAAACGAATAGGTGGCAAGTGCTATACGAACCCGCGCCAGAACTTGCGATTAATCAAAAGAAGGGGTTTTATTTTTCAATTAATGATAGCATTGCACATGGAGATTCTGCGCGATTTGCGATTGCAATTGAAAACGTGAGTGAGTTTGATTTCGATAGTTTATTAGTTCATTACTCGGTTCAGGACTACAATAACCAAAGACAATACATTCCGTACGCACGTCAAGACTCTTTAAGAGCAGGTGAGGTTATCTTGGACACGGTAACGATTTCCACTAAGAATTTACCCAACGACAATCGGCTGTGGGTAGAGGCAAACCCTTATATTGATGACCTAAATCAGGATCAGCGCGAGCAGTTTTATTTTAATAATGTTGCTTTTATTGATTTCCATGCAGAAACGGATAAGATCAATCCCATTTTAGACGTGACATTTGATGGATTACACATTTTAAACAGAGACATTGTAAGTGCTAAACCATTTGTTACGATAACTGTGGATGATGAGAACAAATTCTTTCTCTTTGACAGTCAAGAGGATACTTCGAACCTGCAACTTTTTCTCAGGGAGCCAGACGGTACAACGTTTAAATCAATCCGTTTTAGAGATGGGAATGGTGAAGAATTGCTTCGTTTTATTCCAGCAATGGGAGATGAGAACAAGTGCACAATTGAATATGAGCCAGCATTCCCAGTTGATGGAATCTATAAATTATTGGTTCAAGCTAAGGATAAGTCTCAAAATTCTTCTGGAGATATAGAATATGAAATAGAATTTGAGGTAGTCAATGCTTCGACGATAACGAACGTAATGAATTATCCAAATCCATTTACTACAAGGACACAATTTGTATTTACGCTTACAGGTAGTGTCATCCCAGATTATTTTAAAATTCAAATCCTTACTGCATCCGGTAGAATGGTAAGGGAAATTACCCGGGCAGAGTTAGGTGACTTGCGAATAGGTAGAAACATTACGGATTACTATTGGGACGGAAGAGACCAGTTTGGTGATCGATTAGCCGCTGGAGTATATTTTTATACCGTTACGACTAAAATCAATGGGGAAAATATAGATCGCAGAGAATCAGGGGCAGATGAATACATCAATAAAGAGTTTGGTAAAATGTACTTGTTAAGCTACTAATTGAAACATGTTAAAGCTCAGATTCTTCTTATTAGGATGTTGGATTATCCTACCAATTTTATCTATTTCGCAACCATTAAGTTCGCAAGCGAAATTTAGCATTTTAACATGTGACCCAGGTGCAGAAGTGTACGCACTTCATGGCCATAGTGCTTTGCGCGTGCAGGACCAGAGAACCAACTTGGACATGGTCTGCAATTGGGGTGTATTTGATCCCGGAGACAGTCAATTGGAGTTTGCCATTTCTTTTGCAAAAGGTAAAATGGATTACCTATTAGAAATCCAATCGTTTTCTGATTTTATTTATTTGTATCAAGTTGAAGAAAGGGCTGTTCGAGAATTAGAACTGGCCTTATCCATTCCTCAGAAAAAATTACTTTGGGAATCGATACAAGAGAATAATTTGCCAAAAAACCGAGCGTACAGGTATGACTTTTTTTTTAACAATTGTGCGACTATAATCAGAGATAGAATAGCAAACGTTATTGCTGACAGTGTTAAGTGGTATCAGCATTCTCAGGCTGGGAGCGTAAGTTTTAGATCATTAATTGATGAAAATCTTTATGTCCAGCCTTGGTCAGATTTTGGAATTGATTTTAGCTTGGGTGCAAAAACAGATCATTTGGTCTCTAATTCTGAGTTGATGTTTTTACCATTGAAAATGGAAGAAATCATGTCTAAATCCGTAATTGGCAATCGATCTTTAGTAACATCCGATAGGGTGATATTAGACTTTCCTTTTAAACGAGAAAATCCGAGTTTAACACAAACGGTTTCATTTTTGTTTTGGATAATATTGTTTATTGGTGCGGGGATTCTCTTTTTAAAATGGGATTTGGTCGCAAAACTTTTTGATGGGTTATTTTTTACAATCCTGGGTTTAGGTGGAATTGTGATTTTATTTCTTTGGTTTGGAACTGAACATACAACAACCGATGAAAATTACAATGTTCTTTGGGCCAACCCCATCCATTTTATTATACCCGTGTTCTTGGCTTTCAAGAAATGGAGAAATCGTTTTGGGAAACTATTTCTTGCCTTATCTATATTTTATTTTCTATTTGTATTGTTCTGGTATTTTTTACCTCAAGAATTAAATTCGGCAGCCAGACCAATAATTTTAACAATAGGGTTGAGGTACTATTATTGGTTTAGACGAACAAAGTCGCATGCTGTCAGTACGTAATTATTGGTGTTTTCTTACATTCGTAATCTAATTGATTTGATATGTCATACGATGTTGCCATAATAGGGTCGGGGCCTGGAGGATATGTTGCCGCTATAAGGTGCGCACAACTAGGTCTTAAGACTGCTATAATAGAAAAGTACAATACTTTAGGTGGAACCTGCTTGAACGTGGGGTGTATACCGTCTAAGGCTTTATTAGATTCTTCTGAGCATTACCATAATGCGATCCATAATTTCGAAGAACACGGAATTGATACTTCAGGAGTTGCCGTTAATTTTGAACAAATGATTTCAAGAAAAAACAAGGTTGTTAGTCAAACTTGTGATGGTGTTAAATTCTTGATGGATAAGAATAAGATTGACGTGTTTACTGGAGTTGGTTCTTTTCTAGATAAAAATACAATCGAAATCAAGGGAGCTAAGAAACAGAAAATAACTACGAAGAACACGATAATAGCGACAGGTTCTAAGCCTAATTACTTTCCAGGGATGGAGCCGGATAAAAAGCGAATCATTACTTCTACAGAAGCCCTGAGCTTAAAGGAGATACCCAAGCATCTTATTGTGATTGGTGGTGGAGTAATTGGTTTGGAACTAGGCTCAGTATATGCCAGATTGGGTGCTGAAGTTACCGTTGTTGAATTTGCTGATTCCATTATTGCTTCTATGGATAGGTCGTGTGGTAAAGAGTTGACAAAAATCCTTAAGAAAGAAGGGTTTAAATTTCAGTTGAAGCATGCCGTGGAAAAAGTAACAACGGACGGTAAAACTGTGAAGGTTTTCGCAAAAAACAAAAAACAAGAATCGGTTACATTTGAAGGAGATTATTGCTTGGTAGCGGTTGGCCGAAAACCGTACACAGATGGATTAGGTTTAGAAAAAGCTGGAATCAAGATGGATGATCGCGGGAGAATTGAAGTCAATGAAAATTTGCAGACCAACGTTGCTGGTGTTTATGCCATTGGAGATGTGGTTAAGGGGGCCATGCTTGCGCACAAGGCTGAAGAAGAAGGCGTATTTGTTGCAGAGCTATTAGCAGGCCAGAAACCACACATCAATCATCATTTAATCCCCGGGGTTGTTTATACCTGGCCGGAAGTAGCAGCTGTTGGATTTACAGAAGAGGAGTTGAAAGATAAAGGGATAGAATATAAAGCTGGACAGTTTTCAATGAGAGCTCTTGGAAGGTCCAGGGCCAGTATGGATACATCTGGTTTTGTTAAAGTCTTAGCCGATAAGAATACGGACGAAGTGTTGGGGGTACATATGGTATGTGCTCGAGCTGCGGATTTAATTATGGAAGCGGTAACCGCCATGGAGTATCGGGCATCTGCTGAAGACATAGCAAGAATTTGTCACCCACATCCAACATACAGTGAGGCGTTTAAAGAAGCGGCATTAGATGCAACAGAAAACAGACCTCTGCACTCTTAATGCAAAACTTTTTTAATAGACGATTGTTTCGTACTTAATTAATGACAAGAACAACAGGCATATTATTACTCAATCTGGGTACTCCGGATTCGCCAGCTGTTAAGGACGTTAGAAAGTACTTGAAAGAGTTTCTAAACGATCCGCGAGTAATCGATCTTCCATGGTTAAAAAGAAAAATATTAGTCAATCTGATAATTGTTCCACTCAGAGCGCCAAAGTCAGCTAAAGAGTACGCAAAGCTTTTTAAACATGGCAATGGAAATTCTCCATTATTATCCAATGGCTTAGGCTTGCAAAAAGAAGTTCAAAATTTATTGTCTGACAACCAGAAAGTGCATTTTGCTATGCGTTATCAAAACCCATCCATGTCCAAAGTTTTGGGTGAAATGAGGATGGAGAACTATGATCGCATTATTGTAATCCCTTTGTATCCGCATTATGCAAGTGCATCTTCAGGATCAACGATTGAGGAAGTTTTTAGAATCGTAGGAAAATGGTGGGCAATACCTGAAATTGTCTTTGGAGGCCAATTTTATCATGAAAGTGGTTTTCTAGATTGTGTTGCTAATAATGTCAGCAAGTTTGATGTACATAGCTATGATCATGTGCTGTTTTCTTATCATGGCCTTCCCATAAGGCAGTTAGATAAGGTGTATTTAAAAGGGCGTGAGTGTGCAGATCACAATTGCGAGGAGGGCGTGCAAGGTGATAATACACTTTGCTATAAGGCTACGTGTTACCAAACTACCATACATATTGTAGAAAAGTTGGGATTAAAGGAAGGTGCTTATTCTACCGCTTTTCAATCAAGACTGGGTCGCGATCCTTGGATACAACCTTTTGCTGATGTGGTTATCGAAGACTTGGCAAAATCAGGTGCTAAAAAAATATTGGTGCTTTCTCCTGCGTTTGTTTCTGATTGTTTGGAAACAACCATTGAAATAGGGGAAGAGTATAAAAATATTTTTTTGGAGCATGGAGGCGAAGAGTTAGATTTGGTGCCTAGCTTAAATATCAATGCAGATTGGGTCAATTATTTGGCTGAAAAAATTAAATCGTATTAGGTCCAAATAATTATTTTCGATTGTCCTTGTCTTTTACTTTTTTATTTGTTCCGGAATGAACGCTATGTGATTTCAATTCAGGGGTATTTGATTGTCTCAACTTAGAATTCTTACTAGTTGATTTCAGTCCCTTAACAGGTGCTTGTATTTTAAGCTGAGGTTGACCAACAGAAGAATGCTTACTCTTGCTTTTAGAGCTTGAAAATGCTGGTTTGGATGTTTCTGGTTTAGGTTGCGCTTGACCATTAATATTTCCAATTATCATTAACAATAACCCTATTGTAAGTGTTAAATTTTTCATTTATTGAAGTACCGTTAAATTTAAATGGTGAGCGTCTGGATTGCTTGTAACAAAAATAGCAGCATTGTAAGTTCCAGTGATACCACCTACCTGTCCTTGAATGGTATAGGTATATGTATTGCCAATAGTTAGACCGGTCACTTTTTTTGTAAATGCACAACTCCAGGAGGTTATTGTTCCTGAAACGTCATCGTAGCTTTGCATTTTTGTGTTAGTTCCTCCTAAAGAAGCAGAGCCGTCATGTACACGAAACTGGACAAATGCCATGGAATTTGTATAGGCAAAGCCTGAGCCTGTAAACATTAGAAGAGCATCGGTTTGTGTCGCGGTAAAGGTAAGGCTCATACCTGCTACATTTGACCATGTGGCACTTGAAATTTGAATATCTGACCCAAGTGAAACAGAATTAAAATTACGAGGAGATTGATAGCTAGGCCCCGTGGAAGTTTGCATAAGTACTTGGCCTTCAGAGCCTGGAGAAATATTTGCTAGAGTCCCATTAGCGTCCGTAGCAACAATTCGCGTTCCTGTTCCTGCTAAATCATTTACGCGTGCATTTCCGTCAATATGCAGCTTTTCCGCTGGAGATGAAGTTCCAATTCCTACATTGCCTGCACTGTTGATTCTTACCGCTTCTGTTGGAACTCCCGCAGCATCGGCATTTTCTACTGTGTAAAAAGCAAGCCCAACGTTATCCCACCAACTTGCAGAACCAGAACCTTGATTATCTGATATTCCGGCAATACCTGCCCATTTATCTAATTCCAGAGCTGTATAATTACTTCCTTTAAATTGCAGACCAACTCCGTGTCCAACTCCGCCAGAATTATCGGGATTTCTTAAAATACCAACCCAACTAATGGCACTAGCCGTAGCATCCCCTTTGACTTCAAAGTAAGATTGTGGACTAGATGTACGAATACCGGTCCAACCGTCCGTTTGGATAGTTACCATATCGTTAGTGCCTATGCTGCCAGCATTGGAAAATTTGAACTTATTCGCATCGCTATCGTCAAACCCAACAGACCATACATCTGTTGTGCCGTCTTGAAAGTTAAAAAAAGCATCAGCTGACCCTGAAGCATTTTGCACACGTATACCATCATCACCTGATGCTATTTTTACATGAAGCATCATTGCAGGGGTGGAACCGTCTGTATTAATACCAACATTTTGTGCAAATGACAAAATTGTGAAAAAGCAGAAATTAAGAATTAATATCGATTTCATAGAGCGGTATTTATTTAATAAACTTAAGAGTAATTTTAGTGATTTTCATGGAGTATGATTTTCTTAAAACTACTTTCTATTTCATTTTGGATTACGACGTAATAAATTCCAAAGTCAATGTTTTGTAACGCAATACTGTGTTGGTTGCGTCCTTTCTGTGTTTGAAGCTCAGTCGGCTCAACAAGTAATCTTCCCCTTGCATCAATAACTTTCACTTGGTATTTTGAGGCGCTTTGTGCATCATAAGAAATACTGATTTGGTTTCCATGGGTTGCGTGTACCGAGATTGAGCCTAAATTACCGTTGCAATTATCAACAGCAGTCATATTCGAATGGGTTTCAGCTCCATCAAAATCTATTTGCACAAGTCTGTAATACGTTATATTATCAAAATGTGCAAAGTGAATATATTCATAATCGTTCTGCATTGTGGAATTTCCAGCTCCGGCAACCACCGCAACATTTTCGAACTCAATTCCATCATGGCTCATTTGGATAACAAAATGGTCGTTGTTTACTTCTGACTTAGTACTCCATTTAATTACCTTATGATTATCAATGCACTCGACATTAAAATCGATTAATTCTATTGGAAGAAGTAAAGAATTCAAAGATAAGGTCCAAGACGCAAAAAAATCGCCATCTGAAACACTTGCGCCGCTCACTGTTCGTGCACCTGTCCACGCACCATAAAACACAGCTGTTCCTGAAGTATTTCCCCTCCATGTATTGGTAGCCGCGTCAAAACTTTGACCAACTAGAGTTGATTCATTACCTGTATTGATAAGGTTGGATCCGGCTATTTCATTGTTGTCATTATACGTAAACTCCAGTAATGCACTGGGTTTAGTGGTATAGTTATCGGCATCTATAATCCAAAATCGGTCTACTACATTTAAGCCATTAGATAATCCTGTAGCAGATGTATTTAAATGAGTTACGTCTACCGGCCACGTTCCTGATAAATTGCCATCCGCTGTTTCCCAGGTGGACAATCGAAGTCTTCCATTTCCACCTACTGCAGAGCCAGTCGTTTCAATGGAAAGTGGTATTTTTTGATCACTTGTACCATTGTTGGATGTGAATGGAATGGTATAGGAATCTACATTTGTGCCAATATTCCATTGCACTTTATTGAATTCCCCTTCAGAAATAATGTTGCCCCCTGTGCCAGAAGTTGTAATTCCAAGTCCATCAGACTCATCGATAACCAAATAAACTGGCGTGGCAGAAACACCTCCATCAATAACCACGAACGCGTCGTTATTTATGACTAAAGCATACTGAGAATTGCAATTTAATGCACCAATAGTAAAGACCAACACACAAGCCAATTTCCCCATGGAATTTGAGTATTCAGAATTATTACTTGATGTAAAATTTGGCGTTATTGAATTCTCGAAAAATATATCCTTGAATATCAAGAAACAAAGCTATTAAATAGCCGCTAGATTACATCATCAAATGAGGAAAATTAACAAGTCAACAGAAAGTAATAAAATATTTAACGGAATAAAATGGCAATTGGTTCCTTTACAGCAGAATTCTTATTGGATTATTTAATCCCTAACTCAGATTTGACATAGTCCATAATGTTGTCTGTTTTATTCTTAGAATAGATAATTGTTCCATAAGAACTGTCAAAAATATAATCGTACTGGTAATTTTCCGAAACCTTATCTACGGCTGCTTGCATTTTGATTCGAATTGGTGCATAAAGGTCTTCTTTGACTTTTAAAAGGTCTTTTTCAAAGGATCCGGGCATTTCTTCTAAACTTTTATTCAATGAAATGATTTCCTGCATTCTCTGTTCTTTAATCGCTCCTGTTAAAGCGGAACTATCTTTAATATATGTTTGCAGTTTGGTATTAAAGTCATCCTGTTTCCCTTTAAAGTACGACTCTAATTCAAATTTTTTCATGACGATTACGGTATCCGCAGATTTTTTTTCGGGTATTAATTCCCAAAGTGCATTGGTATGCAAATGACCAATTTTTGATTTAGTAGCCCCTTTAGCAAAAGCAAATATTCCTAATAGAATTATTCCAGTAATCGGAAGGATATAAGACGATTTGATTGTCATATTGTATATTTTAATTTTCAAATGTGATGATAATGAACGGATACAGTATCTTTCTGCAGCTAATTTAAGCATTACTGATAGGTACGCAATAATACCAAACAAGATTTGGAATCAAAAAAACAGCATATAATCAACGAACTAAAGTTGAATTGGTTATGTCAAGAGTGGGAAACGGTGTTGCTATTAAATAGTAACGGTCAAGGGACGGATTATTTAGCGCTTGCCAATTCTACATCAAAATCATGCGAGACTGGCGATTTAAATCAATTGCAGGATTGGCTGAATAAGCACAAGGATACCTGGACACTAGGATATTTCGGTTACGATTTAAAAAATGAGTTAGAAAAGCTTAGCAGTTGTAATGATGATGTTCTTAATATGCCCGATTCGTATTTTTTTGTTCCTGATGTATTACTGAAACTGACAAATAAAGTTGAGGTATTGATGGGCGATTTTGCAGGATTTACAAGTCTTGAAGGGGATGGAATAATCAACAGTAAAGGTAAGCTCCAATGGAAAGAATCGAAGCAAGATTATATTAAACAAATATTAAAAATTAAGGATCACATTCAGCTTGGAGATATTTACGAATTAAATTATTGTCATGAATTCTATCTGAAGGAAGCAAAAATTAATCCAAGCCAGCTGTATATAGAATTGAATCATTTGACACACGCACCATTTAGTACTTTTCTAAAAATGGGTAAAAAATATGTGTCCTGTGCAAGTCCGGAAAGATTTATTCGTAAAAAAGGTAATCGCGTTATTTCTCAACCTATAAAAGGAACCATAAAAAGAGGTGAAAATTCGAAAGAGGACGCGGTTCTGGCAAATAAGTTGCGGAATGATCCGAAGGAAAGAAGTGAGAATATTATGATTGTGGATTTGGTAAGGAACGACCTTTCTAAGATAGCCATGAACAATACCGTTAACGTAGATGAATTGTGTGAAATATATTCGTTTAGAACGGTGCATCAAATGATTTCTACAGTCTCTGCTGAAGCAAATCCAAGCTATTCCAACACTGATATATTGTTAGCTTGTTTCCCCATGGGATCAATGACGGGCGCGCCAAAAGTTCGGGCAATGAAACTGATAGAGAAGTATGAAAAAACGAAGAGGGGGGTTTATTCAGGTACAATTGGTTATTTTAGTCCAGATGGAGATTTTGATTTTAACGTCGTCATTAGAGCGTTAATATATAATGCCGATAAGGCGTATTTATCTGGTATAGTTGGTGGCGCGATTACCAGTAAATCTGACCCTAACAATGAATACGACGAAACAAAACTAAAAGCACAAGCTTTAATTGAAGCGATAGAAAAATGCATAAAGTAGTTGAAACAGTGCAAAAGAGTTTGTCTGAGATCGTTTCTGATTATGATTCGAAATCATTCGTTCTCGCAGTAAGTGCGGGTATTGATTCCATGGCTCTATTAAATGCCTGCGTTACATTAAGGCTAAATTTTGAAGTTGCTCATTGCAATTATCATTTAAGAGGATATGAGTCCGATGATGACCAGCAGTTTATCGAAAAATATTGCGAGGATTTAGCAATACCGATTCGGGTAAAAGAGTTTAACGTTGAGCTGGAAAAGCAAAAAGGCGAATCTGTGCAGATGACCGCTCGGAGACTCCGATTTGATTGGTTTAATCAGCTCATTGAACAAAATGAGTACGACTTTCTATTGCTAGCACATCATCTGGATGATCAAATAGAAAGTTTCTTTATTAATTTTTTTAGAGGCACGGGGATTAAGGGGATGGCTGGGATTAGAAAATTGAATGGTAACCGATTACGTCCGATGCTTGAATTGACAAAGAACGATATTGAGCAGTATGCTAATTATTTGGAAATGGAATACCGTGAAGATTCTTCTAATTCAGACTATAAATATGTCAGGAATAAAATCAGGCACCATTTGATACCATTGCTTAAAGAATTAAGGCCAGAAATACATGATGTTTTTCTTAAAAATAACAGAAAAATGGTGATCGCTCAGGAGGCATTGGATTGGAGCTTTAATAATCAATTTTCAGAGATAGATGAGAAAGCGATGGATAAAAATTGGTTTTTTCAAGTGCCGGGGTATTATCAGTATGCTTTTTTAGAGAAATACGGATTCAATTCGACACAGCTTCATAATCTTCAAACGGCTGGGGTAGGTACTATTTTTGAGTCTGATAGTCATCAGATATTTGTGAATAGAGATAATCTTGAAATTCATGCAATTGAGAAAAAAGAAGAAGTTCAGTACAAACTCACCAGTATTCAAAATTTGGAGTCGAATGAGATTAGCTTACTAATAGAAGAGCGGGTTGGGAGTATTATTGAAAATTCGTCGAAGAATAAAATCAGTGTATCTAAATCAGAAATTGTATTTCCTTTAGTGCTGCGCAAGTGGGCTGCTGGCGATTCTTTCGTCCCACTTGGTATGAAAGGATCTAAAAAGCTAAGCGATTTTTTTATCGATGAGAAACTCGATCAAACAGAGAAAAGGGCTCAATGGATTCTGGTAAACGGGGATAGCAGAATTATTTGGGTTCTTGGCAGAAGACTTAGTAATGAGTTTAAAGTTACCAATGAGACAAAATTATCGGTAATCTTTGAAACAAAATAAAAAAGCGCGACGTATACTTAATTTAGCATTAGGAAGTCACAATTTAACATTCACGAGTTATGAAAACGGAATCTCAGATTATCGAGAAGGAAGATATTTCTTCTCTGAACTTTCCTTCCTACTCACTTAATAAAACGCCTGAAGAAAAAAGAGAGCTTAAAAGAAAGCTAAGAAATGCTCAGATATTGGGAAATATCCATCACAATAAGATTCGGATAATTTTTCAAGATGAAACCGACACCAGAGAGGTTAGAACTACCGTTTGGGCTGCAGGTGAAAAACACATTGTTTTAAAAGGCGGTGTGATTATTCCTATAAGAAGAGTTGTGGACATACGGTTGTAGTAGCTTTTTATCAATCAGCCACCGCAAAATGTTAATTCTCAGGAATACCATCATCGATTACAACCTTCGCATTTTTTCGGGCTCTGTATTCTGTTAGGTTTGAGTTTAGCCATTCTTTAAATAATTCAACTTCTCCGTGCGTTTCATAACTTGCTTTGATTCCACACATTTGGTCTGCTTTATCTAACATTACATATAGTGGCTGACTTTGTTCACCATACCGCGTTCTTTCCAGATAACTCCATTTGTTTCCAACACTTCGTACCCGATAACCGTCGGGCTTGGTTACTTGTTGTTCTTTTGGTAATAATGTCTTGTCATCAGCATGCAGGGATGCGACTACAACAGAATCTTGCATATAACTCAGAATGTCTTTGTGGTACCATACATTCTGTTCCATTTTTCGACAATTTTCACATCCAAACCCTGTAAAATCTAACATAAGGGGCTTATCAACGTCATCGGCATATGCTCTAGCAAATGCTAAATCCTCGAACATTAATATGCCCTTAGCGTCTTTATGGCCTCCTTCTGGTATATTTCCGTGCTCCGGAGGTTCTCCCCCTAAGCCATATGGAGATTCCGAGTAGCTTGGAGGTGGGGGGAATCCAGCTAAAATATTTAAAGGAGCTCCCCAAAGTCCGGGAATCATATACACGGCGAACACTAAAGCAATGACCGCAAATCCAAATCTTGTAATTGAAATATGGTTAAGTGGTGAGTCATGTGGAAATTTTATCTTGCCTAATAAATACAATCCGATAATTGTAAATAGAACAATCCAAATGGCTAAGAACATTTCCCGTTCCAGCAAATGAGATTGTGTCACTAAGTCTGCTTTTGATAAAAACTTCAGGGCAAACGCGATTTCCAAAAGACCCAAAACAACTTTAACTGAGTTTAGCCAACCACCAGACTTTGGTAATGAATTGAGCCAGCCGGGAAATGCTGCAAACAGCCCAAACGGAAGGGCCAATGCTAAGGAGAATCCTAACATTCCAAAGAATGGACTAAGGCCTCCTTGATCAGCGGCTTCAACGAGCAGCGTACCGATTATAGGTCCAGTGCAAGAAAAGGAAACCAGTGCCAAAGCAAAAGCCATAAAGAAAATACCAATTAAGCCTCCTTTATCTGCTTGTCGATCAACTTTATTAACCCATTTAGAGGGTAAAGTAATTTCAAAAGCACCTAGAAAAGAAATACCAAAAATAATCAGGAGCAGAAAGAAAGCGATGTTAAACCATACGTTGGTTGATAGTGCGTTAAGCGCATCCGAACCAAAAGCTCCAGTTACTGCTAATCCAAGAACAACATAAATGACAATGATGGAAATTGCGTAGAGAATTGCATTTTTGATCCCCATGGCTTTCGTTTTTGACGTCTTTGTAAAAAAACTAACCGTCATTGGAATCATTGGGAAAACGCAAGGAGTTAGGAGTGCTGCAAAACCACTTAAGAATGCAATGAAGAAAATAGCCCAATAGGATTGTTCTTTTCGCGTACTAGTGGTTAGAACTGTTGCATTATTCAGGTTCGTTTCCATAACGTCTCCAAACCCTGAAAATGAATCTGCTTTTGATATTGCAGTATAATTTATCGCAAATTTTATGTTTTTCTCATCTGCCTTTGTTTTCAAAAAGAAACTGTAGGGAGCACCTGGAGTCAATGCCTTGAAGGCTTCTCCTGACTGAGAATTGTTCGATTGATAGGTAATGGCGTGAATGGTATCTTGCAGTTCAAAATTGTCAGAAATGGGATTAATACTCACATCAGTATTGTTTGTATACAATACCTCATGGGTGTTTGCTTCAATGGGGGTTAGATTCACTTGGTAATTGGTACTGTCAATTTTATAAGCCTGTATTTTCCAGGAAAAGGCATGATTAGATTCTACAAGATTCTGAGGTTTGTCAATAATTACATTTGAATCTTTTAAAGGATTATCGTTGTTGGTGCCGTCTTGGGATAGTATTTGCGCCATTAAATTGGCTTGGGCATTGATGCATTTAGAGTCATCGCAGGTTTGGTATTCAATGAAAACCGGGATATCGAATGCATCGGATGTTTTACGTTTAATTTCTATTTGAAAGATGCCTGGATTACTAACAAACACACCTTCTTTTTCGCCAATTGAATTAACATGTGTTTCAACCGTTTTTTCTTCAATTTCACCAATTTTTTCAAATTTATCCGATTCCTCTAATTCAATGTATGTCGGTAGTGGGCCAGCAAGAGGATCTGGTGGATTCGTGGTGTAAATATGCCAGCCTGGAATAGTTTTGCCAGAAATAACAAGGGTTTGTTTGTCACCGTCATCTTCAACGGCAATAGACCAATTGACTTTTTCATCTTGACAAACTCCCAAGTTAGAAACAAGACCAAGTAAAAGGGTTATTGTTATTATTTGCAAAAGCTTCATTGAGTTGAAATATTTATTCGTTCAAAAATAAATAAAATAAGTGGCTAGAATGCGTTTAATTTTAAGTAGAATGTTGGATTGTTAATTGATTTAATTTATTTAGCCATCTTAAAAGATGTTTTAACTTTAAATCGATGAAGAAATTCTTGAAAAACACTACTGGTATAGGATGTTCTTTTTTCCTGTTTTTTTTAATCCAAAGTTGCGAAGTGAACAAACCGACCTCCACTTCTGTATTGGAACGTAAAATCACTTTTAGTTTTCATGGTGTTGAAAACAACGTACTTTGGAAAAGTGAGGCAGAGTGGCAAGCCAATAACGATACCATTGAATTAAGAATAAATGCTGAAATCGGAGACGGTTGGCATTTATATTCTCAAAACTTAGAATCCGATGAAGGGCCATTGCCTACCGTATTCAGTTTCAACAAATCAGACAGCTGTATTTTTTCCGGTAAAGTTTTTGAAGGAACGGCTAAAGAGGAATACGATCAAAATTTTGGAATGAATGTGCGGTTTTTCCAAAATAGAACAACATTTACGCAACGAGTAGTTAGAACAACGGACGAGCCATTTACCATTACGGGCCGAGTTAATTATATGGTCTGTGATGATGAGAAATGCTTACCTCCGATTGACCTTAATTTACGGATTGAAGTTGGTTCAAAATAGCTGATTAACGCCCTTATTTAAATTTTTCCGAAGCGTTACTTCGCGAAATTCTAAGGATTCATTTTAACCCAAAAACAGGTGTTGGATCTGTTAATTATTTCAATATTTTAATTTGAAATCATGTACGTAGTACATCGCGTAAATCTTAAAATTTGAATTGTTTTTGTGGTAAAAACTAACGTGCTATTCCATTACTTTTGTCAGCCAAAATCAAATTATGTTAGTAAAAACCTATGGATGTGCAGTTTGTGGAATTGATGCACTCAAAATTACAATTGAAGTTAATATTGCCCGTGGAAAAAAGTTCTTTATGGTCGGGCTTCCAGATAATGCAGTAAAAGAAAGCTGGTATAGAATTGCAGCTGCAACGACTAATATTGGCTTTCGAATTCCGGTAAAACGAACTACTGTCAACCTAGCACCTGCAGATATTAGAAAAGAAGGCAGTGCCTATGATTTGCCTATTGCTATTGGGATGCTTGCTGCATCAGGTCAAATTAATGCGGAAAACGTAGGAGATTATATTATAATGGGAGAGCTGGCTTTAGATGGGGAGCTCCGGTCAATTAAAGGTGGATTATCGATTGCCTTAAAAGCTCTAGATGCGGGTTTTAAAGGGGTAATTCTGCCGGAAGAAAATGCCAACGAAATAGCCATGGTAAAGGGAGTTGAAATACTGGTAGCCAAAAACTTAAAGCAAGTAATAGCTTTTTTTAATGGTCATGAAGTCTTGAATAATTGTGCGCAGAATAAAGCAGATTTAAATATGGATAATGATCCAATTTTTGATTTGGACTTTGCCGACGTGAAAGGTCAAGAGAATGTTAAGCGAGGTCTCGAAATAGCGGCAGCTGGGGGGCACAATGTAATATTAGTAGGGCCTCCAGGTTCTGGAAAATCCATGTTAGCTAAAAGAATGCCAACCATTTTACCACCACTTTCATTAGATGAGGCTATGGAAACTACAAAAATTCATTCTGTAGCTGGAACTTTGGGTAAAAATGGAGGATTAATTACAAAGAGGCCATTCCGTGCTCCACATCATACTTCATCCGGTGCTGCCCTTGTGGGGGGAGGTTCCAATCCAAAACCCGGTGAAATATCATTGGCACATAATGGCATTTTATTTTTAGATGAACTTCCAGAATTCAACAGACAAGTTCTTGAAGTGATGAGGCAGCCAATAGAAGACAGAACAGTGACTATTTCTCGCGCCGCAATCTCTGTAGATTTCCCAGCTAATTTCATGTTAGTTGCTGCGATGAACCCTTCTCCAAGTGGGGACTTTTATAATCCAAATCAAGCACATTCCGATTCGGAATATGCTATTCATCGGTACTTAAATAAGATATCCGGACCGTTATTAGATCGAATAGATTTGCACATAGAAGTCAACCCTGTTCCTTACGACACATTAGCTGAAAAAGGTGAACGAGAGTGCAGCGCTGACATAAGAAAACGAGTTTTAAAAACGAGATTGATTCAAAGTGAACGATATAGCCAACAGGAAGGAATTTATGCTAATGCACAGCTTACACCTTTTTTGCAGGAGAAACATTGCAGAATTGATCAAGTTGGTGAGGCATTACTGCGAAATGCCATGCAGAAATTTGGATTGAGTGCACGAACGTATAGTCGAATATTTAAAGTGGCCAGAACAATTGCAGATTTAGAAGAATCAGCTGGCATTAAGGGAGAGCATATTGCTGAAGCAATTCAATACCGATCACTTGATCGCATGGGCTGGCAGAATTAAATTAAGATTGTTTAATCTTCGTCTACCAATTGCCATAGTCCATTAGAAATTAATTGTTCAGCTTGTTTGAATTTCATTTCCTTCGTTTCGCCAGAACGGACATTGAGTAATTTTACTCTATCATTTCTTCCAATCTTTCGAACTTCTCGAACTTCGGGCATTCTTTTCTTTGGCGCACCATTTTGTTGCCTATTTGCAACTTGCTGGTTTTGCTGCGATGCATCCGTTAAGTTGGTTCTACCTGTTTGAAGTTTAGAAACATCTGTCTGATTAGGCATTTGTCTTTTAGAAGCCTGTTGTTCTTCTTCTGGAGATGGCAAGTGTGCCCGCATCAAAAAGGACAGTGTATCCTTATTCAGCTGGTCCATCATTCCTCGAAATAGTTCAAATGATTCCAACTTATAAATAAGTAGGGGATCCTTTTGTTCGTATTGAGCATTCCTAACAGAGACTCTTAGATCATCCATTTCACGCAAGTGTTCTTTCCATTCTTGGTCAATGATGGCCAGTGTCACTGTTTTTTCCAGCTCCTTGGCAATATTAGCTCCCTGTTTTTCAAAAGATTCGACTAAATCAACTACTAAGTTGATTTTTCGTCTTCCATCAAAAAATGGAATAGCCATATTTTTGTAATTGTCTTTCTCATTGGCATAAACATTAGAGATAACGGGCATTGCCTGAGCAACAATAGTTTCATTTTTTCTAGAATATGCTTTTTGAGCCAATTCGTACAATTCCTGCGTTAATACTGCTTCATCAGTTCTGAAAAAGGTTTCTTCGGTAACGGGAGTTTCAACAGCCATATACATGATACATTCCATTTTGAAATTATCATAGTCACCATTTTCAACATTATAATCAACAATACTTGCTGCTATTTCATTAAAAGAAGTGTCAATATCGAGATCTAAACGGTCTCCAAATAAGGCATTTTTTCGTTTTCTATAAATGGCATTACGTTGAGAGTTCATCACATCATCGTACTCCAATAAGTTTTTACGAATACCAAAGTTGTTTTCTTCTACTTTCTTTTGGGCACGTTCAATAGATTTAGTAATCATTTTATGCTGAATCACTTCGCCTTCTTTTAAGCCAAGTCTATCCATCATTTTTGCAATTCGTTCTGAACCAAACAAGCGCATTAAGTTATCTTCTAACGAAACAAAGAATTGGGTAGATCCCGGATCTCCTTGCCGTCCAGCTCGTCCTCTAAGCTGTCTATCTACTCTCCTCGAATCATGTCGCTCAGTACCAATAATTGCCAAGCCACCTGCTTCTTTCACTCCTGGGCCTAATTTAATATCGGTACCTCTTCCTGCCATATTGGTCGCTATTGTTACGTTCCCGGGTAATCCCGCTTCCGCGACAATTTGAGCTTCTTTTTGATGTAATTTGGCATTAAGCACATTGTGCTTTATTTTTTTCATAGAGAGCAATTTGCTCAGTAGCTCAGAGATTTCAACAGTAGTCGTACCTACCAATATGGGTCGTTTTAAGGCAACTAATTTTTCGATTTCTTCTATTATTGCATTGTATTTTTCTCTTGCAGTTTTGAAAACCAAATCTTCTCTGTCGTCTCTTTGAATAGGCTTATTCGTTGGGACACTCAAAACGTCCAACTCGTAAATATCCCACAGCTCTTTAGCTTCAGTTTCTGCAGTACCTGTCATCCCTGCTAGCTTGTGGTACATTCTAAAGTAATTTTGAAGGGTAACAGTCGCATAGGTTTGAGTAGCAGCTTCTACCTTCACGTTTTCTTTCGCTTCAATGGCTTGATGCAATCCGTCAGAATATCTTCTGCCATCCATAATTCGACCGGTCTGCTCATCAACAATTTTAACTTTATTGTCCATCAGTACATATTCGACTTCTTTTTCAAAAAGCGTATAGGCTTTCATCAGTTGATTCATGGTGTGGATGCGTTCACCTTTGACCTGATAATCCCTGAACATGTTGTCTTTCATTTTGAGCTGCTCTTCATCTGATTTACCTGAATTTTCAATGTCAGCAATCATAGAGCCAATATCTGGCATAATGTAAAAAGTGGGATCTTCTTGTCCTGAAATAAGGTCAATTCCCTTATCAAGAATTTCAATGGAATTATTTTTTTCATCAATGGTAAAATGAAGATCAACATCGATTTTCTTCATTTCTTTTCCCTGATCTTGCAGATAATAGTTTTCTGTTTTTTGCAAGTGCGCTCTAATACCAGGTTCGCTCAGGTACTTTATTAATGCTTTATTCTTTGGCAGAGCTCGGAACGCTTTTAGAAGTGCGACTCCACCTTCTTCGACTTGCTTTTTAAGTACTTTCTTATCACCGGTTTCATCATTAAGTCCAACTAACTTTTTTTTCGCTTCCGTTAAATAACTATGCGCAAGTTTTCGCTGAGCTTCAACCAATCTTTCAACTTTGGGCTTCAATTCTTGGTATTCATGTTGATCACCTCTAGGGGTTGGGCCAGATATTATTAACGGTGTTCTGGCGTCATCAATTAGTACTGAATCAACTTCATCTATAATCGCATAATGATGCTTTCTTTGAACCAAGTTGGCAGGATCATTCACCATGTTATCTCGTAAATAATCAAAACCAAACTCATTGTTCGTTCCGAAAGTGACGTCAGCTTTGTAAGCTTCAATTCTTTCCGGAGAATTTGGGGTGTACTTGTCAATACAATCCACGGTGAGACCATGAAATTCATACATAGGTCCCATCCACTCACTATCTCTTTTTGCCAAATAGTTGTTTACTGTAACTACGTGAACCCCTTTTCCTGTTAATCCATTAAGGTATACGGGCAGGGTTGCAACCAACGTTTTACCTTCACCCGTTTGCATTTCCGCTACTTTTCCTTTGTGTAATGCAATTCCTCCAATCAATTGAACATCATAATGAATCATGTTCCATTGTACTTCAGTTCCCGCCGCATCCCAAGAATTTTTCCAAATAGCTTTGTCTCCGATTAGCGAAATGTGCTCTTTTGTTTCTGAAAGTTTAATATCAAGAGAGCTTGCACTAACTTCGATTTGTTTGTTTTCTGAAAATCTTTTTGCCGTTTCTTTCATTACTGCAAACCCTTCTGGTAAGATTTCCTCTAGAATTATTTCTAGTTTATTGTCGATTTCTTTTTTGATTTTGTCAATACTGGCGTACAACTGTTCTTTTTCAGTAATCGCGGTATTGGCAGAGTTAGCTCTTTTTTCAAGATCGACTAACTGATCCTCTTCATCCGAAATGTACGATGCTATTCGTTTTCTAAATGAAGCAGATTTTTCGCGCAGTTCATCATTTGAAATCTGAGATAATTTCGCAAATTCTTCGTTGGCTTTTTCAACTAATGGATTGATCTCTTTTAAATCTGCACCACTCTCGCTCCCACCTAATAATTTCTTAATAATTCCGCCTATCATTCTACTTTTAATTTAAGGTGTACAAATTTAATTTAAATAATGACAGTGATGGCTCTAAGCATTCAATTTCACTGCTATTCAGGAAATATTGCCCCACATTTTGGTATTCAGAAATTATACCAAAAGAAAAATGCTGACAAAATGCCATAAAAAAGCCCTAGTATAAACTAAGGCTCAAAGGTTTAAGGAGTGAATTAACCTAATATTCATCTTCATTAAAGAAGAAATCATCTTTCGTTGGATAATCCGGCCAAATTTCTTCAATACTATCGTACGAATCTCCCTCGTCCTCAATGGCCTGAAGATTTTCAACAACTTCCAGAGGAGCTCCAGTTCTCATAGCGAAATCTATTAACTCGTCCTTGGTTGCGGGCCAAGGTGCATCTTCAAGGTACGATGCTAATTCTAATGTCCAATACATAATCTGTCCTCACTTTAATTAAAACTCAAATAAATGCTTGAGTTCATAATTTTACGCAAAAGTAATTTTTTTGATTATATATGCAACAAAAATGTGAAAAAGGAACAAATCTCTTTGCTTTATCTTTTATGAATTGTTTTCTTTCCTTGGTTTCCAAGGAGTTTCAATCGCCTTCAACTCGGCAGAAAATTTTCTACTTAGAACGAAAAGATAGTCACTGAGCCGATTTAAATAGATAATGATTAATCCTGATACTTCGGTCTCTTCAGAAAGATCAATGACAGTTCTTTCAGCCCTTCGGCAAACACACCTTGCGATATGACAAAAGGAAACTGTTTGATGGCCCCCAGGTAAAACGAAGCTTTTCATAGGAACAAGGTCTTGTTCCATTTTGTCAATTTGTTCTTCTAAAAAGTGGATATCAGATTGATAGAGATTTGGACGTTTTAATTTCGTTTTTTCAGGATCTGCAGCCAATTCAGCACCTATGGTAAATAATCGGTCTTGTATTTCTACTAAGTCGTCTTGATAAATTGGGTTTATTTTTTGATCTCTGATTAAGCCAATATGTGCTAGAAGTTCATCTGTCGTTCCATAAGCATTGATTCTAGCGTGATTTTTCTTAACACGCTTTCCTCCATACAGTGAAGTTTCGCCATAATCACCAGTTTTTGTATAAATTTTCATAATTATCCTTTAATCACATTTCTAACAGAAACACTAGAGAAGTTGTTCACCTCTGTAATGGATTGTCAATCAAAATCCTTAATTGTGTTTTAATAAAAAACATACATAGAGAAAATCTGCAAAGAATCTCTGAGGATAAATTTGAACAATATTCCTCAATAATTCACTAAGAAATGCTCTTTCTTCAGTCCTTTGTGTAAAAAGGCAATTCCTAAAAAGTGTAAATCTATGGTTGCTGTAACGGCAGGATTATCTTTAACTATC
>JACKZZ010006405.1_pt1 | contig 50572 bp, 86 predicted proteins | sample 8027871 | NCBI WGS metagenome assembly JACKZZ01 (sample SAMN15724774, study PRJNA655200) | protist metagenome | isolation source: fluorescence activated cell sorting (FACS) single amplified genomes of... | place: USA: West Boothbay Harbor, Gulf of Maine | collected 2000-07-19
TTTCTTATACGATTTTGTCTGATTTTCAAGTACTGCGGTTTCATATAACATTGTGAGTATAACCATATCATCTGCTATATCTTTTTCGCTAGGATCATCACCAGAAGAATACAAATCACCAACTACAAAAGATGCCAATCGCGATGACGGTGAACTGGACATAATATATTCTAATTCATCGGGTTCACAAGTTGGCCAAGGAACATCAGTTGATTTATTTTGATCATTTGAAAACCCATACGTTTCATTTATGATATCGTCCAAGTTCTTCCAAAAATCTTCTTCAAATTTTTCATCATTCTTTGCTTTAACTATATCGCTAAAATTAATAATATTATGAGTCATTGTATTTTTACCATCTTTCTTGTTACGTCATTCACAAATTTCATTTTTTATTCTTTGTTTCTTGATTCATTCTAAAGTTAGTATAACTGGTATTCCATAGATTTAGTATAAAGTATATACCAAATCCACCTACTGCTGACATAAGAATATTCCCAGTAAGTAATAGTCTAATGTTCATAAAAATAAAATCAGCAGCAAGAAATGCCACTGGATAATCATACCATCTAATCATCTAAACTTCCTATCTATCCATTTCTTTCCGACATATAATATAGCAACTACAAAGACAATAACACCAAGTAAAATGCTTTCTAATATTATATCACCCTGGCTACTATCTATTTCAATGCCGTCAGTTGTCACTGCAATTCGGCAATCTTCACATGAATTATTCATCGGCGCATACTTGCAATATCTTTGGCATCTTCTTTTTTATCAGCAAAAATAGGAACCATATTTGATTTATGCATAGTGGCAATTCCAAGTAGTTGTCGTTCACCACTATATGTATGTGATTCTTTTGCTGGACCGTGTGATGCTATTTTGTTACTCAGTTCAACATTTGGCTTATTCTCCGCATAATCAGGAATATGGTTCACATGCTTACGCTTGCCATACTTGTCATAGAGTTTGCCATCAAGTTGTTCTTGACTTACACCCATCTTGCGCATAAACTTTTCGTGTTCTGCTTCTGCCATTAGTTGCTTTTTAGTTTTCTTACGATTGGACTTTTTACTATTGTACTTTGTTGTGGTCATGTAAGGACCAACTAAATGCATTGACATTATACTGCCTCCAAATATTCAATGTAGTGAATTTAACTATGCAATAGTGTAGCATAACTGAATATGACTGTCAATAGTTAATTCGTAAATAAATGTAGTTAATTTGTATATAATATCAATAAATAGAGTTGAGAGAATAAAAATGAGAGAAACTAGTTATACTAGGAGAGGGTAATGATTGATCCAGTAACCGCCATTGGATTGGCGACTACTGCTTTCAATGGCATCAAAAAAGCGATTGAGACGGGAAAAGAAATATCAGATATGGGAACGCAACTTGGACAATGGGCCAAAGCCAAATCAGATTTGGATTTTGCACACCAAAAGGCAAAAAATCCCCCACTATTTAAAAAAGTGCTTAGTTCTAATATAGAACAAGATGCATTGGAAGCCTGGGCGCATAAGAAAAAGGCAGAGGAAATGCGTGAGGAATTACGGCAGTATATTTCTCTATATTATGGTCCATCAGCTTGGGATGAAATAGTAACAATAGAATCTAAAATGCGTAAACAACGTAAAGAAATGGTATATGCTGCTGAAGAACGAAAAGAATTGATGATTGCTTGGATTATTGGTGGTGGTATTTTTATATTTGCTGCTATTATTTTTGCTATCGGAGTATCATACCTCACATAATAAACTCATTTGCAAAGTGCAGCAACCATTTGATAATGATCCCACGCTTGCTTTACCGATGGTAAGTTTTCTAAGTCGTCCACTGGTACTGCACAGTCAAGCCATACATATGGAACTATGGGAAAACTATCTATTGATCCAGATGCACGTGGCATATGTAACTTTCCTAAATCATCTAATGTTATAACTAATTTTCTAAATTCATTTGATAATTTATCATACGGAGTACGTGCACCTTCGATTCCATCTAAAAACGAACTCCAAGCACGATTCCATTCACTTGTCTTTCTAGGATCAAATCTATATATTCTAACCATAATAACAAGAACTTCACTTGGAGTTACACGCTGCTCATATAAATCAATTAGACATTGGCTAAAATTCATTCCTACTTTCATTTACATAATCCTGCCAATAACTGATAATGGTCCCACGCTAGTTTAACTGCTGGTTCCATATCTTCTTCTCTTAAATTTATCTGATACCAATGATCTTTTGATGCCATAGTCTGAATTTCTATCGCTCTACTGGGATTAACTTTATTTCTTGAAACAATAGTTCCATTATCTTTTAATTCAATAATTAAATTGTAAACAGTGTCATAGTCGAATAAGTACAATAAATTCTTACCTTGACTCCAGTGTACGGTCAATGGGTCCAATTGATTATTCCACCAATTTTCTGCATTATGTGAGTTTGAGAAATTAATATCATTCACTATAATAGAATATACGTCAGCAATATCTACTTTTTCTGAAAGTAAATCACTCAAACAAAATTCAAGATTCGTACCCAATATCATCTTGCCGCATTCATTCTAGGTCTCTTAGTTTATTATTCGTTTGTATAACTTGTCGCAAGATATCACTGTTGGAAAATTCTAAAAATGCTTGTGTATCTTTTGGAAAACAATGTCCACCAAAGCCTAACTTACCTTCATCGTTCATTGCCATATGACTAGGTCCAATTCTATCAAACATTGCCAAAATTTTAATCATAGCATCGTGGTCATATGATTCATTCAAGTTAGAAAACACTTCATGGAAAAATGCAACTTTAGTTGCTAGCCAACAGTTATTCATATACTTGACCATACTTGCGGTACGTCTATCAGTATATACAAACTTCACGTTCGGAAGATAATCAAAAACTTGTTCCCATTTGTAGCATTCCATTTGTACACCACCAAGAATAAAATGTTTTTGATTATCAAAGTCTTGTTGCGCAGAATCCGCTCTTAGAAATTCTGGATTATATGTTACATTTTTACCATAAGTCTCCAACATCGTTGGTATCACAGTAGACTTCAGTAGCACAGATAGATTTCCTAATTCTTTTAGTACTGAATGTATCATACTATCATCACAATTGCCATCAACTGTCGGAGTAGGCAAGCATACAATCGCTCCTCTAGCATATTCTAGATAATCTTCTATTTTGTTATCATTATATTTGGGATCAATTCGAACTATATCAGTGCCATTATCTTCTAAACTTTTTGCTACTGCTTCGCCCACAAATCCACATCCAATAATGAGTATCATTTATCATCTTCTTTCAACTCTTTTAATGTTTTCTTTTCTAGTATTGCATCTCGTAAATCTAGAACCTGCTCATTTTCAATCATTTTAATAATGGTATTGGTGACACCAATTTCTTGTTGAACCATGCCAAGTTTGAACATTAGTTTTTCTAATTCTTTTTGATAGAATTCTAATTCTCTTTCTTTTACCGCACGTTGTTCATAAATATCTGAAAGACTAATTATTAAGTTAGTATCAGATGTTTCATCTTTTGGTGTTATTAATTTTCGTGTCATAATAAAATACTCCTGATGATACTATTAGTTATCATCTTTTAAAATACTCCACATTTCATTGATTCTATGATTTTGAATATATTCATCCTCCAAGGAATATTCGGAAGTTCGTTTTAATTTTTCTTCGACGTACCATAAAATTTGATATAATTCTTTTTTTGCATGCCAACAATTGTATCCATCCATTGAATGATTACTTTCTTGAAATGCTATTTTATCTATTTCATTCTTAATAGTTTGTATGTTCCAATCTATTATCATATTCTTATTCCAAGAAACCATAAATCAATTCTAGCAAACCATCGACCTTTGTTCTTGCCAAATCCCAGTCTTAGCATGCGATTGTCTTTGTCTAGCTTAATATAAGTCAATATCTCTTTGTCCATACGTCGATATATACATCACCTCTTAGTCCACTATCAGTAAGTGAATATTGTTCTTCAATCAATGAACTAGGTAAAAATGTGTCACAATCATATGATCCTTGAATACGACTTAGATGAAATTCGTCAATTATGTGTATTAATCCTGTAATCAATTGTGCGCCACCAATAATCCAAACATTTTGTAGTTTGCTCATATTGGAAAGTTCAACTTGAGCAGTATCAAATTTAATATAATGATATTCACCTTGATCTTTATCTTGTATACTACTGGTAATAACAATGTTATTGCGATTGGGCAATGGCTTGCGTGGCAAACTATCCCACGTGGCTTTACCCATTGCTACAACACCGCCAGTCGTACATTCTTTAAACCATTCAAGATCGGCAGGATTATGTGGCCAGGGAAGAGTACCATCTTTGCCGATTCCCCATTCTTGGTCACATGCTAATATTGCTTTAATCAATGATATGTTCTCCCTTTAATATTATTAAACTGATTTTGTCTAAATTCTGTTACCAATTTTAGCATTGCGTGAATTTGATTAGGTAATTCATCATCATCAGATAAATGAAATGGCAGTTGAATGCATCTTATATCACCATCAATGTCAAAAATAAATGCATAATCAGTGTCATCTAATTTACTATCATCGGCAGAGCGTGTAATTTTATATTCTTTAAAATCGTCATTTTTTTCACTCATTAATCAAACTGCTCCAGAATTTTAATTTATTTCGTTTAACTTCTATTCTATCACGTAAATCGGCATCTGTCAATAGTCCATGTTCAACCATTAATTCAATCATACATAAAACATCACCGGCCTCTTCAATGAGTTTATGATTCCATTTTTCATCAACATCTTGCTGCTGTCTGTATTTGCGAATGTGCTTCATACATACTTGTGTTAGTTCTCCACATTCTTCTGCAGTGATAGCCATTAACTGTTGATATGTATTTATTGGTGTATCACTCATCCAAATACAGCCATAAGAATTATTGCGAGTAAGATCCAGCCAACCCAATTTGTACCACCAATGTGACCTTTACTTTTAGCACATTTATAACAGTAACGATACTTAGCCTGTGTTTTATTTGAACACAAGAAAGATTCACATGTTTTCGTCTTACTCATTTGTATGCCTTTCCAAATCCTTCAATATATATTCGATGACTTTCGACAAATCGCCATATATTAAAGTCACTAAAAGTTGCGTACATTTTTGCCCCACGGTCTCTACGATTGAACGCAGATATCATTTCATCTGGTTTGCTATCGTATAGTTCTAATTTACCAAATAATGTAACACGTGGATTATTCATTTCAGTACTATGTCTACTTTCTCCAACAAAATAAAGAGATATATTTTCACTAATATTTCTAATGTTTTTAGTATGCTGGCTTAAATCACTTAATAGTAAATATATGTTATCATCATCTAATAACACAGGTGTTACTTTAGAAATTTCTGCATATTCCTTGCCAGTGGTTCCCATGGCGGATTGCTGATAATTTATCAACAGGTATTCAACATCATCTTTTACAGTTTCTATATCATGATACATCTATATTCTCCCTATAGCCATCGCTGACTCCAGTGCCTACTGCTTTTTTACTTCCACAATTTTTACAGTAACGTATACTAACAATAAACTTAAATTCGTTAGCCACGATTATTTGTTTTATATTACTTAATTCTAAATTCATACAACAATGCATTATACTCATAATTCTACTTTTCCTAAAACCAAATAAAAATATGCCCATTTTGCTTTTGACATGAGTATATATAAATTATATTGATATGCAATTGCATCATTTATATATTCTGATGTTAAAGACAGAGGATGCACTACCTGTTTTCTTTCTATTTTTACATTGCCCTTGCCATGTTTTAAAAGATAATCATATGTTTCTTTATTTTCTTTCTGCCAACGTTCTATCTGGATTTCAGCATACACATCAGGTTCTTGAACATTGCCTATATGAAAAGTTAGAAAACAATTTCGTATCATCTTAATACAAACATGCCTTCTGTGCTGTCTAATGCTTTTTTAAAATGTAAAAACATATTATGTGTTACATAGATAGTATGATAATCATTCAATAACTCCATCCATTGTGATATGTAAACACCTTCATCTTCTACACTAACAATCATATCTTCATAATCGCCAGTTTCGTCCATGATCGTAACTTTCGTATGATCCCATTCATGCTCTACTGTAAACATTAACGTGTTGCCTCTTCAAAGGGAATGCTTGCTAGATTTTTTGCTTTTGCTTCTACCATGATATCAAAGTCATCACGGAAACTACCAGCCCAATCAGTTACTGCTGAATTCCATATGTAGTCACTGTGTGCACGAAGTTTGCCTTTTTTGTGTCCGGTTTCTAGTAATTGATGGTAATCTGGTAGCACATCAGTTCTATGTCCTTGAAGATAATCTTCACGACTCATACTAAGATGCATAGCAGGGCGAACACCACGCCAACTATCAATCACACGTTTAACACGGTCGTCATTGACTTCAATGTATTCGCCCTCACGACACCAATGATGATGAACATCTAGTACAAGTGCAACATCATCTGCTAGTTCTAGGCTATCACTGAGACCCCAGCGGTTTTCGTCATTTTCAATGGTAATACAGTTCCTTGCTTCTTTTGATAATCTTGACAAGACGGCTTTGATACCGGCTGGACCTTGACGCCCGGAGATGTGGATGTTGATTTTGAAATCCTGAAATTGCTTACCATAGCCCATGTACCGTACGATATCTGCATGATACTCAAACTCCTCGATTGAACTTTCAACAATGTCAGGATTGTCACTTGCAAGGACAGTAAATTGTCCTGGATGCATTGACAACCTGACATCATTCTTTCGTGCTTTATCACCAATAGTACTTAGTCTACTTGCAATACGATCAGTGATATAGTTTGTTTTGGTAAGATGCCCAAAGTTTTTTTCTGTGTAAGCAGGTAACATGCCACTACCCATTCGAAGCATACGCTGTGGTAGTGGAAGTGTTGATACATAATCAATCAAATGCTCGGTTGCATTTAGATTATGTTCAACAATATCATACACACGTTCTTGTGCCTCATCAAGGTGTTCACGCATCCATCGAATGGTTGTCCCACGAAAGTTCAACGGCCCTTCGATTTCTTTAAGCATCTTGGGTTTAAGGGTTCTATCATGATGCATAAATTTACATGCAAAACCAACTCGTTTGTTTATCATCCTGTTGCCTTTTCATCTGTGTGAATAAATCGAATCATAGCTTCAACATACATCATTTCTGTCGGAACTACAACCATTTTCTTTATAGGCGGATTAAACCAATGAGTATGATAAGATTGAAATCTTTCATTACGTTTTAACCCTTTAAGAACTTTACCACGTATGGTCCAGTTTCGTTTGCCACATTCTTGATTCAATAGTTTAACAATTCCGTAAAATTGCTCACGACTTGTAAAACCAAATTCAAATTCATATGACATACTACACCTTTAAGTTCTTGTATATTATTATAAATGATAAATACTTTAAAGTCAATAGTAAACTTACAAGGAATTACAGTAATGTCAGATATTAAAAATTGGAAAAAAATTATTGAAAATGTTCAAATGAATGAAACAGATGCAGAAGATGTAAATTATGCAGATCATGAAGTATCAATGGCAAAATCTCAATTGTTGAGTAGTGTAAAAAGTTCAACAAGAATTGCCAAACATTTATCAGACACATCTGAAGACGAAGGTATTCCAGGATGGGTTGCAAGTAAACTAACAGTAGCAGAAGATTATCTTCAAGCGGTTGCTGATTATATGGATGGTGAAAAATTGCAAGAAGGTTGGAGTGAACTTCCACGAATCGACCGTGAAAAATATCAAAAGCGTGATGGACTAGAAGGCCCTATTCAAACAAAATCAGGCAAAGTAGTTTATTATGATCCGAAAGAAGGTTCATACTACGATCCAGATACCGACATGTATATTTCATATGATGACTGGCGTATGCTAGACAGTGGCAATATGCACAAAATTGATGTTAATGAGTTGACTATTGATGATGTAAAAAAAGCTACTGCAAAAGCAAAGAAGCGCCAAGAGAAAGAAAGAAAAGATACAGGAAAAAGTAGTGTATCCACGGCGGATCTTGCTGCGCGGCTTAAAGAAGAAAGTAAAGAACTAAATGATTTAAAAAGCATTGTACATAATCATCTTAGCCAATCTTTCAGTGATGCATCTGACAGTGGTGCAAATAAAGAGCAATTTGCAGATTATATGATGAATGCAATCGATGAATTAATAGACGAACAAATTGATGCTACGTTTGAAAATAATTTAAAGAAAACGAATGATCCATTAACTTTGGCAATTCGTAATGAAATAGATGCCATTATTGAGTTTTCTAATTTAAATAAAGGTGATGCTGAATCAGTTGCGAAATATGTCTCAGACATGATTAGAGATATTGCAGAAGAATGGGAAGACATGCAAAAAGAAGGCAATGAATTTAGTGGCGCACTAGCAGATGCTAGAAAATCTGGCAAAAAAGAATTTGAAGTTGATGGTAAAAAATATAAAATAAAAGAAGCAGAAAATGAAACAAAGTACGGCATTGTTCGCTATCCAGATACCGCAATCTCATACATTAAAAATGATGGCAATGGTTGGGAACATATTTACGACCGCTCATATGGATTTAAAGGTCCTGTTGCCAAAGCAGACTTGAAACATGCTAAGAAGATTGCAAAAGAAAAGATTCCATCACGAATGATTAATGAATGGGTATGCGGTGATTGTTCTGCTGAACCCTGTCAGTGTAATATTACAGAAGGAATACCAAAAGATACAACCTATGGAGTAGTGGTTGATGGTGTATATATTGCTAAAGGTAATAAAGCAAATATGCGTAGACTTGCCAAAGAAAAAGATGGTCAACTTATGAATGCTCCGGGTAAAAAAGTAGGCGACAAAACTGCAAGTGTCAATGAATCAACAGAAATGAACGAAGAGCATTCGCCAAGTGTTGTAAAGCAAGCCGTGGCTATTGCTAGTAAAATGGGTGGCAATATGACAGGGGCAACGGCAGCTATTGAAAAGATGAGCCCAGGCTTATCTAAGCACCCACAAGTTGCAGCAGTTCTAAAAAAAGCAAACGAATCACAAATGATGTCAGAATCACAGTTTGATGAAGCGGCAGGCGAAAAAGATGCTTGCTATCACAAAGTTAAAAGTCGTTACAAAGTATGGCCAAGTGCATACGCATCGGGCGCACTAGTAAAGTGTCGTAAAGTTGGTGCTTCAAATTGGGGCAATAGTAAGAAGTAAGATGAAGATTTCAGAAATCATATCAGAGTCTAAAGAGATTAAAACAACAAAGAACCCCAATGGGTTTACAATTGATTTAATCGTAGACGGCAAGCATGTTGGGCAATACACACACGCCCGCGAAGATGATATTGTTCGTAATCAAGCAGAGATTTTTCCTGAGTATCGTGCCAAAGGTTACGGCACTATGCTGTTACTTGCCGCAATTAAAACCGCAGATGATTTAGGATTGGACTTTGAAGAAGATACACAAAGCCTAACACCAGCAATGAGTAGAATATACGATGAACTAGATGATAGTGGTATGATTTACGGTGGCCGTGGTGCATGGGCTATTAGTCCCAGCGGCGAATCGGAACTTGAAGACTTTTTAAACGAAGACCTACGTGCTTGGTTTGGCAAAGGTAAAAAAGGTGGTGCCGGTGGTGGTGGCTGGGATCGTTATAATACCAAAGGCGAACGTGTTGGGAAATGTGGCGATAGCAGCGAAGGCGAAGGTAAACCAAAGTGCCTCAGTAAAAGTGCTGCAGCAAAACTTCGCAATTCAGATACTGATAAAGATGGCAAAAAAGATGGCAAGAAAGCAATCGCTAATGCAGTAAAACGTAAAAAAGCAAATGACCCAAATCGTAATCGTAAAGGTAAAGCGAAACACGTAAACAATAGTCCAAAGAAATAAGGATACAACGTGGCACACTTGGTAGTTGAAACAGATTATTCGGTTACATACTGTAACAACTGCGGTGCTGGCTCACACTGCGGTACTAGCAAGTATACACAATTTAAAGATTACAAGTGTGATGGTGGAGAATTAAGAGAAGTAATTACATGCAGTCATTGTAATTGTAAAAAATGCAAAGGCAAAATTATGCGAAAGAAGATATAGAATTATGTATGATTCAAAATTTATAAAAGATTATGTTCACTATTTAAAGTTACACGAAAGATTACGTATGACTACTAATGATAGAAATAAATTTTGGAATACATATATGAAGGATAAATACGATGAAAATTAATGATATTTTAAATGAGCAATCAAATGCCATTATTGAAGAAATTACACTTGAAGATACACAAGATTTTCATGAAGAATTTGGATATCTTGGCTATAGCGAAGACGATAGTGATTTATTTGAAGCGGAATATCAAGGGCGTACTGTTAAACTAAACAAACCTATGCGTGGGGATGTTAAAAAGTTCAAAGTATATGTAAAGAATGATAAAGGCAATGTAATCAAAGTTAACTTTGGACATGGTGGCACAAGTGCTAAAGCAAAAGGTGAAAAAACTATGCGAATTAGAGTTTCTAATCCTAAAGCACGTAAGAGTTTTAGAGCAAGACACAATTGTAAAAATCCAGGACCAAAAACTAAAGCAAGATACTGGTCTTGTAAGGCTTGGTAAGTAGTATACTGCGAAAGGAAATAGAAAATGAATGATTATCAACATCCAAATTTAGATAGAAATCTGATGGGTGTACAAAATTCAATGGAATACAATGCTGCAGGACTTCCTGCACTACGAGTAATTGGAAATAACTTTGGTTGGGGTATACAACTAGTAGACGGCGATATTGACGGCGTAAGTCATATTGAAAAGTTTGGTATGAACCTAGACGTAGACAGTGATAAAGAAACCATCTGGGACGGCGGCGGAATTTACACATACATTGAAACAGCCGAAACACTTACTGTAACAAGTGATAGCATAGAAGATGTTCCATCTGGCTCTGGTGCCAGAAGTGTAGAGATACAAGGCACGAATCAAGCAGGTGAAGTTGTTGTAGAAACAGTTAATGTTGGCGCAACCACCATTGGAGAATTTAAACGTGTGTTTCGTGTTAAAGTAGGTTCAGCAGGCGCAAGCGGTGTCAACGAAGGAACTATCAGTATTACCAGTGACGATACTTCAACAGTGTTGGCTATTATTGGCGTTGATGGAACAGGTTCACACGCCGCAGGGCGTGGACAAACGTTTATGGCACAGTATACAATTCCAGCAGGTAAGACAGGTTATATTACACAATGGACTGTTGGCGCTGGTAAACAAAATACAGATGCAATTGCAATGCTTATGACACGTGATCCAAATGCATCAGGCGACGGTGCGTGGAATGCACGTGATATTATCACAGTGAGTGCAACAACATACGCTAAAAATTATAACATTCCAATTAAAGTAAATGCGGGTGATGACATTGAAGTCCGTGCTTATAGTAGTACAAACAATTCACTAGTAAGTAGTACATTTTGTGTAATATTAATTGACAATCCAGTGGAGGAATAGTTCTATGAATAATAAATTCAGCATAGGTGTTGTTATTGCAATTGTATTGCAAGTTAGTGCATTTGTATGGTGGACAGCACAGCAAGCACAAACAATTAGTCAACTTAATGAACAAGTGTCTGAACTTACAAGCCGTATGGCAGTTGAACAAGAAGTAAACTTACAGCGTGACGTTGCAGACTTAAAAGCACAATACAAGGATCTTAAAGAAAAAACACTTGAAGGTATCTTAGAAATTGATAACACCAGATTATCAGAAGATAATCGTTTGGGTGAATACATTGATCGTAGATTAGCAGAACTAATCGGTGAACTACAATCTACATTTGCAACTCATGAAAGTTGGATTGATGACATAGAAGCAGATATTAAGGAAATAGTTGAGGGAGAATAGAATGTGGATTTTATTATGGATAGCATTGGTACCTAATACACAAAAAATGGAAACATATCATATTGGCACATTCGCTACTGAAAGAGAATGTGCAGATGCATTTAAACCTGCAATTGTATTAGTATCAGATAATAATCAGACACTAGATTGTATTTGGATAGACCTTGATATTAAACCACAAGAGAACTAAAGACCCATTGCTTTTTGTGTATTTACACCAACAATGCCATCAGCAACTAAACCGTTATTACGCTGCCAGTCCATAACTGTGCGTTCTGTGCCTGAACCAAAGATACCATCAGCACTTTCTCCCAATACTTTTTGCATAGCAGCAACATCACTACCACGGTCACCTTTGCGCAATGTACGTTTCTTTGGTGTATAATGTCCACCTAAAACTTCTAATGCATGTTCCCAGTGTTTTGTCCTGTCTTCTAATCCAATTGTTCCACCATTAATTCGTTTGGTCATTGTCACAATATCTTGGTCATCACAATAGCGATTAATATTATTTGTATCCCAAAACCAACATGCACTTGCTAAAGCACCAATAGGTGTACGAACAAAATCAGTTGCATCTTCTGCACTCATATCTTCTGCTTTGCCAAATTGTGTATAATTATGTCGACCAGTAAGTTGCAGAATACCACCGCCTCTAAAGCGCCATCCGTCACCACTATCGGTATCGCCATTATCCATTCTATTTGCGTAAATTACATTTGCAATTTTTTCTGGCTGCCTGTGATAATCATCAGCATTCCTACCAGCACGTTCAAAATATTTTGGAAATATTGAATTTAATGCTTTAGAACTATAGTTTAGATTTTCAGTTAACACAGTATAACCCGCACTTTCGTGTCCAGTTTGTGCAATAAATCCCGCTACTCTATTTTCTGTATCAATATCCCATCTGGGTAATACTCTCTCCATGGCGTCAAACCATTCACCTGCATCAATGCGTGGTAATAATTCTGCAACATGTTCTACCTTAAAGTCAAACTTAAATCCCATGTTATATCTCCTTCAATATAATTGATTTATTTTCTATTAGAATTTCTCTGTTTCTTAGATGTTCTTTTTCGACATCATCTTTGTCTTGGCCATGATAGCGAACAGCCAAATTCTTTTCAATCATTATTTCAGTGAATAGTTTATCATTAATACTAAAGTCACCAAGAATACGACCGAACTTTCCAGTTTTGTCTTTTGTAGTCATTATTATTTGTGTTGACCCAACAGGCATTAAATCTTTAACAAAGTCTTTTGCTAAATTACCAAATTGTTTTTCTACTAAGTCCCGAGTACGGGTCTCAGGGGTGTCAATTCCCATAATACGAATACGCTCTTTATGTAACCATACTCCAAAACCTAGATCAATATCCACATCAACTGTGTCACCATCAACTACTCTAAGTATTTTGCACCTATATCTATACATTTACCAAAACTTCAATGCTTTGGTTGCTTTTTTAGCAGCATTATAGGCAGCATCTGCTGATTTTTCAATCGTACCGGTAGTTGCTTTTTTCGCTGTTTTTGCAACTGCTGTTGCTTGCTTTTTAGCATCTTTAACACCTGCATCTGCTGCTGCTTTCGCCGCTGCGGCCGCTTCTACTGCTAATTGTTCATTTTTTTGTGCCGCTTTAGTTGCTGCTACTGCTGCTTCTGTGGTCGCTTTTTCAGCAGCCTTAATTGCAGCATTCATTTTTTTATCCCAATCTTTTGGCATTTGTGACATTTTATTTCTCCTTAGTTTCTTTAATTTTAAAATTCATACTAATAACAATTCGTTTGTCATTGGTATGGTTCTTTGTAACAAAGTGACTTATCGTACTATCAAACATTACAAATTTGTTTGGCTCCGCTTTAATAGTTGTTTGTTCCGTTATATACGGATTTTGTTTGTATTGGAATACCAAGTCTCCACTTCTTGGAGGAACTTGTACATAATATGCTGCACTAACGTGAGCGCCTTCTGCATAATTTTCTTCTGATTCATGAGTATGTAAATTAGTAGATTCATTTTTGCCATGCACCACTGACCAAAAAGCAGTGTTTGGATCTTCTGTACTACTAGTATTCCAACATAATTCAATTTCTGTGCCAAAAGCATCAAACCATTCTTTTTCTAAACTTGATGCGATTCTTTGTATTTGAGCGTTAAACTCAATTCTAACATCTTCTTTTCGTATATGGTCATCATCTTCTGCCATGAAGTTATTATTATAATAACTATTCATTATCATAGCAGAAAGCCCTAGTAGGTCTTCATTAAGAAATCCTACTAGATACTCTTGCTTGAAAAGTACAATCTTTTCAGCCATATATATTATCTAGTACCGTTTGGCAATAGAGAATAGTCAACCTGATAGAAACCATTTTCATGTAATGTAACTGCATTTGCATACTTTGTTTCAAGTAGTTCTTGTGCCATTACACCTTTTTGTTTTACACTATCACCAACATAGTTATAAGTATAAACACTAAGACCATCAACTGTGCTAACTAGTTTTACATTTTCTTTGAGGCGAGTATCACTGAAGAGTTTCTTAAATGATTTACCTACAGATTTTGCTGCATCCTTGGCTGCTTTTGCTGCGGCATTCGCTGCATCTTCTGCGGCTTTTGCTGCGGCATTCGCTGCATCAGTGATTGCCTTCGATGCATCATTAATTGCATTATTACAAGTATTGATAGCATCATTGCAACCTTTAATTGCTGTATTCGCACTATTCAGCATATTTTGTGCGCTGAATGTTTTTTCTGTCCAGTTAGCAACATCATTTGCTGCATTTGTTATTGCCTTGCCTGCATCCTCAATTGCCTGACCGGTATCATCTACCGCTTTTTGTGCACCTTTATAAGTTTGTTCTGCTTGTTTCGCCACATCGTTTGCAACTTTTTCAGCATCTTTTGCTGCTTTAATTGCTTCATCTTGTGCCTTATCAATTCCATCAGTTACGTGATCCATGGCATCTTCAATTGTTCCGCCAGCATCAAGGATTGCTTGTGCCCCATCTACTAGTGGACCAATATCAATATCAACATCAACATCAATGTCTAACCCAACAAGTAATGCAGCCTTACCATCAATACCGAAACTGATTGTGTCATCCTCATATGTAGCGTGTGCAGAACCTTGTACACCAACTTGTGCGCCAATACTTACTTCAGTACTACCTGATACTTCTGCGCCGCCCAAATGTGCGGAACCACTTGCTTCTGCACCTACACTTGCACCTGCAATCGCACCCGCTTCTACTGATGCACCGTGTTCACCGATACTTGCACTTGCACCCGCTTCAGCATATGCTTCAGCATGTACATTTGCTTCGCCGTCTGCGCCTGCATCTACTGAAATATCACCTAATGGTGTATCTAGGCCTACGCTTGCATCTACTGAACCACTTGCCCCTGCTTCTGCACGTGCACTTGCGCCAACTGATGCAGAGGCCGTTGCATCACTACCATCCCAGCCTCCACTTGCATTAGCGTGTGCTTCTGCTTCTGCACTTGCATGTGCTTCTGCTTCACCTTCTGCACCAGCGTGTGCTGTTCCTAATGGACCTAAATCTTGCTCTGCATGTGCTTCACCACTTGCGCTTGCACTTGCTTCTGCACTTGCATGTGCTTCTGCACCTGCTGCAAAGGAACTACCATCTGATTGAAATCCTGCACTTGCGCCTGCCTCAGCACTAGCACTTGCTTGCGCACTACCGCTTGCGCCAGCCTGATCGTTTCCCACTGACCCACCAGTTTCAACTGATGCACCGGCAGCAACACTAACAGTATATTGTGGTTTGGAAACTTTTACAACATTCGCTTGTGCATTAGTAACAGCAGCAGCCGCAGCATTATAATCTGCCTCTGCTTGTTTTTCCGCTGCCTCAGCGGCAGCATGATCTGCCTCTGCTTTATCATGTGCTGCTTGTGCATCACGTTGCTGTTGTTCTGCCGTTGCTTTTTTGGCTTCTGCTTCTGCTTTGTCTTTTTGCGCTTGTGTCTTATCTGCTTGCGCTTTATTTTTTTTGGCTTGTTCTTGGGCTTTTTGTTGTTCTGCCCGTTTCTTGTCGTCCTCTGCGCTCATATTATTATTCCTTTTGTTATGATGTGTAATTATTAATATTTAAACTTTCTTTAAATTCATTTCGATTATCTTGTTCTGACAAATAACTTATTGTACGTTCTATATTAATCATTTCAAAATCTAGTAAAAGTATTTTATTTTTTCTAATGCCCCAATTATAAAGTGGGGTCTTGCCGTCCTTGCCAATTGCTCTATTGCAAATAGTATCCCAATTATTATTAACTATTGGATTATTATTCAATAATTTAATTTTTGAATCCATTACATCTTGGTTATAATCCTCAGGATAAAAAACTACTTTAGAATAATTTTCTATTATTCTTATTGGATTTGCAAACTGTGAAATAAGAACAAACTTATTTATGTACTTTGTTTTTGGAATGAAAAAATGCATATTCTTATCAGAGAGTATGCTATATCTACTTAATTCACCCAACAGCAAGTTTTTATTTTTAAATAATTTGAAAACAATGTCATTTTTATTATTATAATAAACTCTTTTGTTATCTCCACTTCCAATCAATACACACTGTGTTTCTAATTGATTGAAACTTTTTGTGTAGGTATCGTGTCCGAAACTATCTGCAATCATATTTCTTTATATTTCCCATCAATGTCATAATATGCAGAATTATATATTGCCCAAGATATACTATTATGTATTTTGTGTTCTTGTTTTCTTAACTTTTTATACCATTGTGAGTAAAGTATAACACGTTTTTTCATTCTTGTCAACAATTTTTTACTTTTTCCATTCGCCTAATAAACCTTCATCTTTTAAGTATTGTAATCTTTCAGACCATTTCACTTCTTCGCCTTGTTTGATAATATTGTCGATATTTTCAATATAAGAATCCATAAAGTGGTCTGGTAATTCTTTACCTATTTCATAAAATGAAAAACTTTCTCTTGCTGCAAATAACCAAAAACTATTTACACCGAAGTTCAAACTATCAGGCTCTTCAAGGTAACAATACTTTCCATCTTCTAATAGTTTGATTAGTTCACCAGTATGTGCATATCTATGCATATGTGTACCAGATGGTGGAACTAAAGGAACAACATCTGTTTCATTCACAACTCTTGTTAGTTTAATCTTACCTCGCATTTTTCGAATACCTTGAGATGATGTTACTTTAGGCTGACCAAAGTTTATACATTCAGATATCGTATGCCCTGAGTAGTCCAAATACCAACTTACTATTAGTGCTTCTGCAGCACCCAAACTGTGCCCAGTTACATATGTAGACCAAGTTTTATCAAGTCGAGAAATCAAATCGTCAGCAATCATTTCTGCTGTTTTATGAAACCCATTGTGTAGTTCTATACCAAGTCTAAAACTTTTGCTACGAAAGAAATTTATATCTTGCATTGCATTATGTGAATTACAAGTGCCACGTATAGAAATATATTGTTTTTTATTATCTGGATCGAATATAACAATGTATTTGATATCATTTATTTCATTAATATATACATCATAATCTTCATACAATTCTTTGATTACATTATTATCTTTCTTATATGCCACTCTAGCGAATTGAGCAAACCATTTTATATTTTCCCAATCAACTTCGTGTGATTTTGTGAAACTTTGATTAAATTTATTCTCAAGCGAATAGCGTTTGATCATCCACCTTCGAACTATTTTTGCAATTTTTGATATTATCCATCCTTGGATAACCCATCTAATCATATATGATATAATAAAACTCATTACAGTACTCCTATACTGAGTCTATTTATTACATTTAATATTTCATATCTTCATCAATTGGTCTCACATCATTCGATATCAAAACAGTATTTACTAATGTTCTTACACCAAATCCAACTGCACCACCCGGAACAACATCATTGCCACTTTCATTCCATGCCATGCCAGCGATATCCAAATGTGCCCAATTACGATCTTTATCTACGAAACGATATAAGAATTCGGCAGCCGTAGTTGATCCACCGCCTTTACCACCAATATTTTTCATATCTGCAATCTTTGAATCAATCATTTTGTTCCAGTTTTTACCCATCGGCATACGCCAATATGATTCGCCTGCTAACTCGCCCCCTTCAATAATATCATTTCCAAACTCAGTAGAATTTGTAAATAGTCCAGCCATTTCATGCCCCAATGATACGATAATAGCACCAGTTAGAGTTGCAAGATCAATAATACGATCTGGATCATATTCTGTTTGTACATAAGTCAATATATCGGCTAATACCAATCTACCTTCTGCGTCTGTATTTAAGTTTTCAACTGTTTGTCCACTTAGTGATGTAACAATATCGCCCGGCTTGATCGCATTGCCATCTGGCATGTTCTCTACTAGTCCAACAATTCCGACTACATTGGCTTGAATATTTTGTGCGGCGATGGCATGCATTGCTCCTACAACCGCAGCACTACCGCCCATATCAAATTTCATATCACCCATGCCAGCACTTGGTTTGATAGAAATTCCACCAGTATCAAAGGTTACACCTTTGCCCACCAACGCAATCGGTCGTTCATCATCGCCACCATTCCATTCCATTACAACAACATATGAATCTCTGCGTGATCCTTGTCCCACACTTAGTAGTAAATCAAATCCCATTGCTTTTAATTGTGCCTCGTGGTATACTTTTACTGTTACACCCAATGGCATAAGTTTAGAACCAATGATATTTGCATATGTTTCAGGATATAAAACATTGCCTGGTTCTGAAACAAGGTCACGTGCAAATGAAACACTTTTATGTATTGATACTTCTGGTACTGCATCGATGTGAACTGTTAGAGTTTCTGTATCTTTTTTAGATTTATATTTGTCAAACGTATATAATGCCAGATGTGCACCTTCATATATTGATTCATTAAAATCATTATTAATTTCAAAGTACAAATTATCAACACGACTTTTCCATTGTTTTGCTAACTTACCACCAAAGTTACGCCAATCATTTCCAGTAACTGCATCTGTTTTTACAACAATAATCGCATCCACATTAATCTTAGATGGAAAAGATATCACCACTTCTCCATTATCTTTTGTTGCTAGTGATTTTAGTCCACACACACTAGATATTACTCCACCTGATTTTTTATCAAGTGCTTTATATTCCTTAGAATCATTCAATACTACAATTGCAGAGTTGGGTTCATAAGAACTCATTATTTAAATCCTTTTTCTTTCATTAATTGATTATGTTTTTCTATGTATTCATCTTTAAACTTTGGATGATTTGCATAATAATTTGCACCTTTGCCACCAGTATGTGCAAGTCTCACACTACCTGGAAAACCATCGACATCATCTTTGTGCCTAGGGATAAAATGAATATGCGGCCACATAACTGTTTGTCCTGCTGCTTCGCCCATATTCATGCCAAAATGATATGCATCAATCTTGCCTTCATTTCTAAGAGTATCACCATATTCAACAGTTGCCTCTAGTGCAAGTGTGATAAATTTAATATTATTTTGCCGAGGAACAAAAAGTAAATGTCCATCACATACTGGCCATTTGTCTTCATAAACTGCATAGTAATATTCATTGTGAATCTGCAGATGTTCTGATTTCTCAAATGGGGTGTCTTCAAATTTTTCAATCATGCCATATATCCAAAACTGGCAATAAATGTGAAACAACCATCGCCGATTTTTTTGAACTATCATCTACGAATGTATCGAAATCTGTATGCGAATCTTCGCCTGCGAGGTCGCTTAGTACTCTGACAACAATGAATGGCACATTACATTGGCAACATACTTGTGCCAAAGCAGCACCTTCCATTTCGATAGCATCAGCATTAAATTGATTGTAAAACATTTCTCTAGTCTGTGAACAACTAAGATACGTATCACCAGTTAGTATTGTTCCAAATTTTACATTTTTTCCCAGATGTGATTGTAAATATTTTCGCATTTCAATACTCATTTCAAATGAGATTGGATTAGTTGAATCTTCCAATGCTGGAAAACTTCCAGGTAAACTAGAGTATACTTCTCCGTTTACTATGGCGCCATAATCATGTTGAATAAGTCTGTCTGCAATTATTACATCGCCGATATTATAGTTTGGATTTAGTCCGCCCGCAACACCACTAAACACAATACTATTACATTCAAAATGAGAAATTAATATGGTAGTTACAACTGCAGCGTTTACTTTTCCAATACCAGACTCGACTGCAATGATATCAATGCCATTAATTTTACCAATTTGGAATTTCTTTTTCATAACTATTTTAGTTACTGGTTCATTATCCCATTCAATTTTTGAATATTCTTCTGGAATAGCGGAAATCATTCCGACTGTCATTAATTAATCCTCTTCGATATTATATTCTAGTCTATAAGTTATTGCTAGGTGGCCCTGCATACTATTATTTATATTTTCATTATATACTACTACATCAGAAATGTCAACGTCTATATTACTTACTAACTTATCTAAATTTGATGGAATATGGTCTGGTACATACCAAGTATCGTATTCATCTAAATGTGATTTGAAGCCATACTTATCTAACAGATATTTGGTAGTTTCATCTTGTGGTGATCCAGAAATAGTATGAAAATCACCAGCAATAATAGTAGGTCTATCTTTATAAAGATTTAATAAAAACTCAATATCTGACCTTCTATCTAAATCGTTTATAAGTATTGAATTATTATCATTATTATCTTGCGGATAACAGGGCAAAAATGTAATGATATTTACATTGTCGAGTTGTGCCCGTAATGCTGTGCAGCCTTGAGATTTATTATTTTTACCAATTTCTATCACCTTTTCATAGGACGGCAAAATAACACTTTTTATCTTTGAAAATGGATGACCAATATGATTTTTTCCCATTGCAACACATAAATTGCCTACACCAGGAGTAGATTCTAGCAAGAATAGTCTGCAATCTAACACATTTTCTATTTCTTTTTTTGCTTCCATTGGCACACGCTGTAATAGGAATACATCTGCATCTTTTGCTGCAGTGCGTAAATAGTCTATTCCTCGCTGCATTGCATCCATATTATATTGCAATAATTTAATACTGGGCATTAAATTATTCAGCAGGTTCTATACTAGTTGCAAGAGTAAAGCCATTGTTTCGGGCAGCCCGAGTGGTCTCCTCAACTTTTTGTTCTGCTATTTCCATATAGTACATACCAACAATAGCATTTCCTTCTTGATGAATTTTAGATGCTAAATCGGTTGATGTTTCAGGTGTGTGATTGAATAGTTGCATTAATACTTCAATCACAAAATCAAATGGTGTTGTGTCATCATTATGCATTAACACATAAAACTTTTTAGGGGCAGTCAATTCCAAATCTGTTTCATCAAGACTTGATATTAATGTTTGTTCATCTGCTATCATAATTTATTATCCATGTTTTCGTGCTGACTATTTATTAAAAAGAGAGAAATATTTCTATTTCTCTCTTAATATAATATCACAATTGTTAACGAATTGCAATAGTTTTTGGTTGTTTTTCTTCTGGAACTTTACGTTCTAGTGATACAAATAATAGTCCATCTTCCATAGTTGCATCAATTACTTCAACATAATCTGCTAGTTTCCATTCACGTGAAAAAGCACGGTTTGCGATACCACGGTGAAGAAACTCGCGGCCTTCTTGTTCAATATCTGGTTTTGATCCAGTGATTGTAAGTAGTCCTTCTTTAATCGTAATTTCAATATCATCACGACTAAATCCTGCAAGTGCTAATGTAATTTGATATTTGTTTTCATCAATAGTTTCTACATTATATGGAGGATATCCTGTATTATCCAAACGATTGAAATCATTTAGTAGTCTATCAAAGCCCAATACTGAGCGATGAAAATCAGGTAAGTTTAGTGTTGTTACTCTTGTCATTTTTTTTCTCCTTTAATAAGCAAGAATGTAGGATCCCAATAGGCGATCCCAGTTAAATAAGTGTTACTATTCTTTAGCAACACCTGCAAGTTTTTGTAGACGACCGATGAAACCTACATCATCACGTTCACCTTCAAAAACAAATGTGTTTGACTTTTTGTTGTTTCGCAACTTGGTATACATTTCACCTGCTTTGCCAGGACTTAATGTACCTACGTCAAACATCTCGTCACCAGATTTGTCATAGACTTTTGCGCCCTCTTTATCTTTAATAAGAACACCGTCTTGATTATAACTTGCACCAAGTTCAATCATCTGTTGACGAAACTTTTCATCTGCTCCCTCTGGAGCAATAACGAAAAGTGAATCTTCTGCCACATGCACTTCTTCTGGAGTGCCTTGATTTTCAATCCAATAGCCATCCACAAAAAAGAAGCCATAGCCTAACTTGCGAATAGTTGCAGCAAGTTGGCGATTACGTCTTACGTTTTCTTCACGGTCATACTCACCACGAAATGCAGTCAATAGTGCAATAGGCCTATCGGACTTCGCGTGTTGCCAAATACGTGATAAGGATGCTTCTTGTACTTGTGACATTTAAATCTCCTAATAATTAATATAATGTATTTATTACATTATGTCAACACTATACACCAATTTTTTCTGAAAAAAGTACAATATTTTTTGCTGGACCGATATTACACGGAAGATCACCATATTCATCAATATAATGTTGAATGACCGCCTTATACCATAGTTGGCTATTATGATGCGCCTGTTTATTAAATCGCCAAATACCATTACTAGAACCATCCATAGTAAGCAGGGCTCTGGATGATTCTTTTTGTAATGTTCTTAAATCTAATGTATCTAAATCTATCATGTATTATCTTGTTGACGTTTCATTTTTTCCCAACGTTTACGCCCAGCATCTTTAGCCTTACGTTTGATTTCGCTTGGCTTTATAAATTCTTTTCGTGTTCTAATTTCTTGTACTAGTCCTTCTTCAGTGCACTTTTTTTTAAATCTACGAAACGCTTTTTCGAAGTTTCCATTTTTCACTTCAACTGTCATTCCAGACTTTGCATATCTGTCACTGTCGTTTCCTTTTACATAGTGATTATTTTTAGTCATTTTTTTGTATTAAACCTGTAATTCTATTGCCATTCAATTTTAATGGCTGTTCATATTTCCAGTTGGCCAGACTGTTAGAAATCATTTCTATAAAATATGCCAGTACATCTTGTGCCTTAGCATTTTCGCGGCCGCGCATTTGTATTGTTATTTTAACTTTAGAACCATTGTCAATAAACTTTTGTGCTTGACGCATTTTAATTTGTAAATCGTGTACACCAATGCCAGGTCTAAATTTAACTTCTTTAACTTCAATCGCGTTAGCCCTAGCAGATTTTGCTTGTGCCTTTTGTCGCTTTTTAAGTTCGTAGTTATATTTATTAATACTTACAACACGTGCTACTGGAGGCTTTGCATCCGGTACAATAAGAACTAAATCAAGATCTTCATTTCTTGCGAGTTGTTGCGCATCCGAGTTTGACATTATACCAAGTGCTTCGCCATTATTTCCTATAATGCGCAACTCATTAGTAGTAATATACTCATTAATTTTTAGTGTGGATTTGTTTTTATCCATTTATAATTTTTGTTTAACCTTTTCTTGTTCATCGAATACCAATATAGGTTCTTCATTTCCTAAAATAAATTCATCTGTAATACGTACAGAATGTAGTCCTTGACTTGCCAATTTTGGCAATTTGAATTGTATCTGTAATAGTGATTTTTCAATTACACTTCTCAATCCACGAGCGCCTGTTTCATCCGTTGTTGCTTTTCTAGCAATCTGTTCTAATGCTGAATCTGAAATAATCAATTCTACGCCATCAAGTCTAAACAATTTTTTAAATTGTGCAACAATACTATTTTTAGGTTCAGTTAATACCTGTACTAACTGATCTTCAGTAAGAGCATCAAGTCCAACAATAATTGGAAATCTGCCCATAAATTCTGGGATGACTCCATATTTTATTACATCTTGTGCTTCTACTTGCTCACGAATATTTATCTTTTTAGTTGATTTATCATACACAACCGCACCAAAACCAATACCTGCATTAGATGTTACTCTACGTTCAATGACTTTATCAATGCCAACAAATGCACCGCCAACTACAAATAGAATTTTACTCGTATCAACTTCAATCATTTCAGTGCCCGGATGCTTACGTCCTCCTCCAGGAGGGACACGAATTACTGAACCTTCTACAATTTTAAGTAATGCTTGCTGAACACCTTCGCCACTCACATCTTTTGTGATAGATACGTTCTCACCCTTCTTGGCTTTCTTATCGATTTCGTCAATATATACAATGCCATGTTCTGCTTTTGATACATCAAAGTCAGCGGCAATAAGTAATTTCTGTACCACGTTTTCCACATCATCGCCAACATATCCACTTTCAGTAAGTGACGTTGCATCAATTTGTGCAAACGGCACATCTAAAAATTTCGCAACTGTTTTAGCAAGTAATGTTTTACCAGTGCCAGACGGTCCCATAACCATTACATTAGATTTATCTAATTCAACCCCATCACTATCATCAGCATGTATACGTTTGTAATGATTATAAACTGCAACACTCAGTACTTCTTTTGCTTCATCTTGGCCGATGATGTGTGCATCTAAGAATTCTTTAATATCTTCTGGCCCAGGAAGAGAACTCATATCAGATTCACTTGTACTGGCAAACGCTTGTTTTGTATCATGAATGATTTCGTGGCATAGGTCAACACACTCATTGCAAATGAACTGATTTGGTCCAGCAATGAGTGTTTTAACTATGTCTTTTTCTTTGTTACAAAATGAACAAGTATAATCTTTAGTATCAGTCAAATATCACCTATATTATTTTTTGTCTAACCAGCCTGTGCGCTGTATCAGACTTGTGTTTCGTTTTCTAGTTATTTCTTCTTCTGTTTCTTCTATACTAGTATCGTCTATATCATCATCAATGTCAAGTTCTTTTTTTTCTTTTTTTGTAAAGATTGCATCAAATATTTCTTCTTGGTGATCATTATTGCTATTACGATTTTGAAAACTATAATTCGCAGCAATTAATAATAATACTGCCAGTGGATCAAAAACAAAAATGAATACAATTATCAACCAACGAACTGCGTCGTCAATTGTATTTCGTTCAGTATTACCATAAACAAGTTCTGCAATATATTTAATTGGTCCAACTTCTGCTTCTAACATACGAACTTCAGTTTCTAATTCAAATTTGGTATCTAGTAATTTAGATATACTAGTCTCAGTTTCTTTAACAGTTTCTAGCAATTCTGTGATTTTTTTGGTATTATCAATTTCAGCAACAAGATCAAGTTGACCACGCAATCGTGTGATAGTTGTTTGTGATTTTTGAACATCACGGTCTGCAATAGAACGCAAACGCTTTATTTCAATTCTTGCTTGTTCTATAACTGATGTATCAATACTTGTGCGAATATCTTCCACAATATTAACTAGTCGTTGTTTTTCTAATTGTTGCAGTGATCGAAATTCATCAACTTTATTTGCAGTGCGAGGACCATAATTACCATCTGTCTTAACACCAACCAATGCTTGCAATTTTTTAATTTCATCATTTACAACAAATGATTGTAGATTTTCAAGTGTGATATCTATTTTTTTAATTTGTGTTAAGTATGATTTGACTTGATCTTCTGAGCCAGTTTGTTGGTCTAAGATAATAGCAAGTTGTTCATCTATTGCAGGTTGAACTCTGGCGTATGCTTGATCCATGCGGGCTTGTTCGGTGTCAATCTGCGTTTGTATTGCATCTGTATTATTTGTATTTTGGGTTTCAAGTTTTTCAATCTTAATTTCCGAACGTGTGATAGTATCTTTATAACGAATTATATCATTGTCTATACGTTCTACACGTGCCTGAGATTGTAAACTTTCACTTGCCTGTTCTAAGTGTGCACGTGATAAAAAACCAAAAATGCCCATCGAAGTGATAAACATTAATACAACTACTGCGAATGTGAGATAAGATTTTAATAGAAACGGTGAACGTTTCCAATTACGGTAGACCCAAGATGCGGCAACTAACTTACCTATTTCTAAAGATCCTGCCATGATAGCAACTGGTACTGCTGATGCGGCAAAAATAGCCATAAGTCCTGCAACCGAAAACCATGCCGCGACTGCCGCGATGGTTAGAGCGACTACAAACACCAAAAGTGGAAAAAACATTTTACTCTCCTTAATGATAGTTACAGTCCTCTTCATCTGTATTTATCATTTTAGAGAGTAAAATTCACATATTACATATCTACATTTAAGTACACGGTGGTGCCTTTTTTAAACCACTGCTGTGTATATAGACGAACTGTTTGTCCACCAATGTCAACAGTTACCATATTGTCACCGCGCACTTGTGATACTTTATTGGTATATGTTGTCCGACATTGACGTTCTTGCCGATAGCCTACAATAACAGTTTCGTCTTTACCTTTTTTATTAACTTTATCTGCACCAATAATTGCACCTAAAACGGTCATTGCATCTTTGCCACTACCGTTACCGAATTGATTGCCGATTGCACCGCCGATAATTGCACCTACTAGAGCATCACCAGAACTGGCTTGTCCTGTTCGGCGTGTTTCATAAATTGGAACATCTACTGTATTACATGTTTGAATTGGAACTTCCTGAACAACATCACGATATGTTTCCTTCATTCCAATCACAGTGCCGCGTACCTGTTCCGCATAAGAAACAGTTGCAGTCATTAAAAGTGCGGCAGTAATTGCCAATACATTTTTCATTTTTCAAGTCCTCTAATAATGCTTTCAAGTTTTTCTACCCGTTGTTCAAGTAGAATAATTTTTCTTTCTAGTAGTTGATAATTACCCATCGATTAAGATCCTGTTACAAGTTCAAGTGTGCCCTCTTCACCGAATTCAAAGTCTTCGATATAACGATGATGTGTTCCACTTTGTTTGATGCATGATTCAGCAGCAGCCCACAATGCCTTGATTGAGCCATTTACTGCAAGAGAACTAACTTGCATCATTGTGTTGTTAGTACCATTACGCAAATCTGCATTAAGTTCTTCAACAGTTGCATCTGGACGAACAAACTCATAAGTTACTTTACGAACTTTATTAGAAAACAATGCAAACTCAGATCCTTTTGTGCCGAATTCATACATACTCCAAACCGTTGACATGCCTAATTCTTTCTGCATTTCGTAGAAATGGTTCATTGAAACTGTGAATTCATCATATTGCGCTTGATTAGACATAGTAGTTTCTCCGTTTGTTCAACTTATACTTACTTTATATAGTGATTCGTCCAGAATGTCAAGTACTTTTTTTATGATTCATCAATTAGAACACAATCTTCCTCTTCATCTTCGCTCAAGTAAATAGAATCAAAAAGGGATTTAGGAACAACACCCAACCCAACCTTAAAACGTGTTTGACAATAGTGTTCATAATCTACACACTCTTTAATTTCGGGCAGAAAAGATAATGGATGGGATGTGATAATTTCTTGTGTCATGTGATTCTCTTTCTTGTTAACTTATACATACTTTATAGAAGGTTTAGTTTTGAATGTCAAGTATTAATTAAGTTAATATAATATTATATTTTTCTCGTCTATGCAGGATATTTTTCTCTTTTTAAATCAAACGGTGTTATTTCCAAATTACTTAATTCAGAAAGAAAAGAACATTCAGTTTGATTATTTAATTTCCATCCAGTTGGACAAATAAATCTACCAGTTCTTTTTGTATTATATATAAATGCTTTAAAATTTTTATTAATAGATGTTGAATTATAATCTATCTTTTTTGTGCCCTGAAGTGGATTACCAAATAATGGTTTCCAATTTCTGGCCTTGCCGTTTGTAGTTGTAAACTTGTTATATTCATAATCAATTAAATATAACTCACTTTGATCACCTACATTTGCATCTGCCATTGTGTGAAGAAATAATTCAGATGTATGTTGCAATTCATCATCATTTGGCCACTCATACATAGTTGCCAACATTTCCGCATGCTTATACGAAATTGTTTCCAATGCTAAATTAGTAGTGAGATATCGTTCAAGTATAGAAGCCACTGTAATAGAATATATGAAATCTGGAACTTTATTAGACATGTTTGTACTTTCTAATCATACTGGTCCAATAAATGTGTTTTATCTTCAGTATAACCTTTGACAGGGTTGTGATCATCAGCGCCATCCAAAGGATCTTTTTGATCTATAATTACTTCCCATTGTTCTGACCATTTAGCATTAATATCATATAATCGCTGCGTGAATAATGGATCTGTATCTGCTATAATTGCATCTGCCGGACACTCAGGTTCACAAACACCACAATCTATGCATTCATCTGGATTGATTACTAGCATTTCTTCACCTTCGTAAAAACAGTCCACTGGACATACTTCTACACAATCAGTATACTTACATTTAATACAATCTTGTGTTACTACATATGTCATTGTTGTTCACCGTTAATAATACCATCTAATGCATTAATTATTACAGTATAATGTAAGTTATCATCACCCCAAGTTTCACAATGTTCTTTTCCTGCATTATCAGCAAGTTCTTTGCTACTATACACTCCAAGAAATTTATTAATACTAGAGTTATTATTTTTATCGTATGTATGAACTACATATATATTTGTAGTTGTGTCCATTTCTTCTCTATCTTCCCTACTACGGCGTAGTATATAATTATGATATCTCTCTTGTTGAACAATCATTTTCTGTTACCTAATTTAAATTACTATGATCTATAGTAAATTAAAAAATACATATTGTCAAGAACTTTTATCAAGTAACCACAATTTACTACAATAATAACATACCGACCAAGGTTTACTATGTGTTACATTGATCGAAAATAATGGATGGTCGTTGTTATCACAGTATCCACTCCATTCATCTGTTAAGAGTACTTTTTCTTTTTTGTCTATCAAGTCTGCCTGTTTTGCATTTTTCTGTTCTTGTTCGATCTGGTTCAGATTATATCTTTTTTTTCGCATTTTACTCTAAACTTCCATCTTTTCGCATTTTTTTTCTAATTTTAGTGGCAATCTATTATTATATCCAATAAAGTAAATTGGTCTGAACATTGTCCAGACCAATTATATTGTTTATTTGCCTTTGTTTACAAAATTGTAAAACTGTTGTGCGGCGTCAAGAATTTGTTCTGTTCCTGGAACTTCTGGCATTTCTACCTTCGTTACAACTTCATCATGTTCTTTGCGAACTGATGTTTCGAACATACCATATTTTGCATAATAGTCCTGCCACATTTGTGATTGTGCCATTTCTAATACTTGAGTGCGAATTTCATAACCATTTTTATTAAAAGTTACTTTAGGAAGTGAAGGAGGTGTCATTTTTTGAAATGCTTCTGTAAATGCCTCTGGTTTCATTCCGGTGTTTTTGTATAAATCGCTGAATTTTTCAGCCATTTCAGTCATTTGTTTAATATCGAACATATTGTTCTCCTTTGTGTGTGTGTGTTGTGTAACTATTCTGTTGCTAGGTCAGTTACCAACCCCCACGTGCTTAAATTAAGCCGCTAATGCCATTTCTGGCGCTTTATTTGCGTTTGCAATTAAAAAGTTTATTCGCGGTAACGGCGCTTATATCCCGGTAACTCCATTCATCTATCTTGTCAGTCGATCCTATTTCAGCCCCATAAGAAACACACTTATCTAAATGTGCTTATGGTGGAGCTGCGCGGTACTGCCCCGCGGTCCTGTCCAATCATCAAATCACTTCAACGTTACATTCTATTTATAACATATTTTTATAGTGTTGTCAATAGAAAAGGCAGTGTGTCGATTCACTGCCTTTAAATATCAAAGTCCGTTAGGTACAATGATATAATGAATCATTAGCACTAGTGCCACTGAGGCACCTAAACCAACCATCATCTTGCCAAAGTCCTTAGCAACTAGTGGAAATACTGACTTCGTTTTCTTTTTACCAAAGTATGTTGCCATTGCAAGTTCTCTACCTGCAAGCAAGCCCACGAATACCCAAGTTGTTGACATTGGAATATCGTTTAGTTCTTTGAAGAAGTATAAGCACAACCAATAGAACAAGTCAATCAGCGTTGCTGACCTCACGTATCTTGTGTTGTGTTTCTCTAATACAATCTGTTGTATCTTACCGCCACGTTCTCTAAACATAAAGAACAAGCCTACTACAAACACTAAACTGATAAACACCATTAGGTCAACTGGAATAACTCTTGGTAAGAACACTGCAATGTTGGCAATGTCATGTGACAACCAAGTCCACCACAAGCCGCCCGTTGCTACCCATTGTGCGATGCGCCAGTAGTTTTTGTTGCTTTCGCTAACTGGCTTTGTTTCATCATACCATTTGCCAAAGTATTTGTGCATTGCAAACCATACTACATATGCAAAGCCTGCCGCTACACCATAGCCCATGATTGATTTCATAAGCATTTTCTCCAGTACAAATGTACTAGCAAATACAGACAATACTAGGAATGATGTTGATACAGGTACACCCATTCTAGTTAGCGCAACTAGGATAAGAGGCGCTGCAGCATGATACCACTGTACTTCTTGCCACGGAATCTTATTAAGTCTACCGTAACTGATGTCGCCACCATTTACAGTCCAGCCATACCATAGTGTGGCCAATAGGACAGCAGATGCCGCTATCCATAATGTTTTGTAGTTGAATCTCTCATTGTTTGATGCCATCCATGTACCGAGAGTTTGTACTGAATCATTGGCTATTACTGCATAGGCAGCAAGTAGGAACCCTACCAGGCTCCATAGAGTGAGTGCGTCCATTGTTTTCTCCTCTGCTTGACGGCTTTACACCATCGCTCACGTTAAAGATAGGCTCGACATTGCCTACATCCTATTTATAACATATTTTTATAGTATTGTCAAATGTTGAATTTATTTTTAATAATTTCAATCACTCTATCAGATAGAACTATCTCATAATGATTTCTATCTACTTCTGTATATTCTATATCATCACGGCAAGTCATACTTTTACGAGTGACAATGCCATCATTTTCACCTGATATCCATGGTACATCGCCAACTGTGGTGACTACCTGAAGCCAATTACACGAAATATCAATATTACGGCTACCTCTGATAAATCTACTATGTGTTGTAATGTCACTAAACATTTCATATCCAGAAAAGAATTTCATTGTTGCTCCCCATACAGCAATCTCACTGCCGTTAAATGGAGTTGCTAGACTTACAACTTTTTTAATACTATCAAATTCGTTCTGTAAATATGTAGCATATACTCCACCAAGACTATGTGCAATAACAAAAAATTCATCATCTATTTTGTTTAAAGTGTCTATCATTATAGCAAGATTATCTTTAGCAGAAGTTTTCTTATTATAATTTAAATAGATAGGATTTTTGGATTTTAAAGACTTTTGTATAAACGCAAAACTTCGTTCACTGGCTGTCGCACCATGGATATATACTATTCTCATTTTGACTACAACCTAAATTGAATTATGTTTACGGTTCATAAACATTTTTGCTGTTTCAACTGCGACTGCTGCATCTCTACAATACGCATCTGCACCAATTGCTTTTCCAAATTCTTCATTTAGTGGTGCGCCGCCTACTAGTATTGTATAATCATCACGCATACCTTTTTCAATCATTACATCAATAACAACCTTCATATACGGCATTGTGGTTGTAAGTAATGCACTCATACCTAATATATCTGGATTATGTTCTTCGATTGCATCAAGATAAGCCTGAACATCGTTATTAATACCAATATCGTGTACATCAAATCCTGCACCTTCCATCATCATGCCTACTAAGTTCTTACCAATGTCGTGTATATCACCTTTGACTGTGCCAATTACCATAGTGCCAACTTGCGGTGCTCCGGTTTCAGCAAGTAATGGTTTTAGAATTGCCATACCACCCTTCATTGCGTTTGCTGCTAGTAATACTTCTGGCACAAATAATATACCATCACGAAAGTCGATGCCAACAATTGTCATACCAGCAACTAGTGATTCTGTTAGTACACGATATGGTTCCCATCCTCGCTCTAATAGAATATTTGTGCCTTCTTCTACCTCTTCTTTTAGACCATCATACAAATCATCGCCCATTTGAATTACTAATTCTTCATCATTTAATTCAGAGAGTACAATATTATCATCTTCCATTATTCTTCTCACTTGTATAGGTTAACATATCTATTTATAAGCAATAAAAAAGGGGCGCTATTAGCACCCCTTTTTCTCAATATATTCACTTTTATATTAGAATGAAAAACTTAGTGTAACTGATGGTGTTACTGTTTCATCATCTACATTATAATTAACATCTGTTTCTACACTGGCACCAGACCAATCAAATTCATGTCCTACGCCGACGTTTTCTAGTAAATCGTCTTCGTCACCATTAATATATGTTGTTAAACCATATGTACTAACAGTAGAATCTAATTCATATGCTAATGTATCTGTTTCATATGATACAGTTGTACCAAGTGCAACACCTGTAACTTCTGCCGTATCAACCCGTGCACCCCAAGTATATTCTTCAGATGTGCGATTGTAATCCATAGATGCCGTTACATCTACAACTGCCAAATCAACATTATATGCAAGTTGTACATTTGACACTTCGGTAACATCAGTTGTGATATCAGTAAAACCAACTGCTACAGCGGCTGGACCGTATGATAATGTCACTGATTCATCAATAGTTGGTTCTGCGACTGCTGAAAAGTCTGATGTTGCTTCTACAAAAATGCCGTCTTGGTCACCCAATGATACTGTTGCACCTGCAACTTCTGTTCCAACATGCCATTTATCTAGTTCAATTGTGTCACCATCAACTGATTCAAACTCTAGTCCAACGTTTGCCGCACCTTCGCCTGCTGCAACATCAATACCGATTGTAGTTGTTGCTTCGTACTTATCTGTTGCTTCATTTTCAGCAACTTTCACTTCGGCAGAAACACCAATGTCTGCAGCAAATGAAGTCGTAGCCAATACAATAGCGGCTACTGTTGTTAGTAATAGTTTCATTATTAAATTTCCTTTTAAACAAAAAAATATGAGCAGTTGTTATCTGCTCATACTACTCTACTTATACTAATATAATACATTTTTGCTTTATTATCAAGAGGTTATAAAGTTAATATTAATTTATGTGACATTTATATTACACTGTTAATTATGCTTTAGTATTTTTCTTTATATTCTTTTTTGTCTTAGTTTTAGATTTAGACACTGGCTTTTTTGTTTTGGTAGTTGATATGATTTTTTTATCATACCAACCCCATCGATTTAATAATGGTTCGACTGCACATTTAACCTGTGAGTCATTCCAATTATATAACTTTTTAATATCAGCCAAAAGTTTATCTTTATCTTTATAGATTTGCATCATATTAATAATGTTTTTATCTATATCGATCCAGTTCATTCAGATTTCCAAATAGTCCACGCGCCATATACAATTGCAGCATATGCAATTAAATCAACTGGTACGAGAAGCATTGCAAATCCAGTTGCGATTAGTGCTACTCCATCAAGTGTTGTACGTTCTTTTAATCTGTTTTTAATCCAATTAATCATTGATATTCTCCTCTGTTAATTTTTTATAAAATAATTCTTCATCTGGACAATTATTATGTTCAATCTGAATAGTAGTATGTATTATTTTATAGTTATCGATTAATAGTTTCTTGGTATTATATATTGTATCATCGCATTCGCCATCATCCAATATATTTATATGCATAGCGGCTGAAATTTGTCCACTAGCCAATTCCCATATGTGTACATGGTGTACATTATTAACATGATCTACATTTGTCATAATATCTTTTACTATAACATCAACATCGATATGTTCTGGTTTTCCAGTCATTAATATTCTAATACAATCTTTTAATAATTCCCAACCACTTTTTAATATCAAACTGGCAAGAAGCACACTTATAATAGGATCAATATAATACCAATCGGTAAAGTATATTACAATACCACCTATAATGGCACCAACACTGCCTAAAATATCAAGTAAGATATGAAGTATCACTCCTCGCATATTAATATTATGACCATCATGATGATGATGTACTATTTTAAATAATATTAAATTAACGATTAATCCAATAATCGCAATTGGTAGCATCCAATATATATCAACATGCTCAGGGTTTAGTATTCGATAAATTGCCTCATATATAATATATGCAAAAAGTCCTATCCACATAAGTGCATTTAAAAATGCTGCAATAACTTCTGCTCTCATAAATCCATATGAATATGTATCTGTTGGTGGTTTTCTACCAATCCAGAATCCAAACACTGCAATAATCATTGCTAGTGCATCGGTTGAAAGATGCAAAGCATCACTCAATAACGCAAGTGAATTACTTATGTGTGCACCAAATAGTTCAATGACTACAAATAATACTAAGATAACAATACTTATTTTTAATGCATGCTCTTCTTTGCCTGCTTTTCTTATGTGATACTGATTATGTTTCATTGGTTCTTCTTCATATTATATAATTCTCTAATACCATTTTCAATACTGATAGATGGCTGCCAGCCAAGCAGTTTACTTGCTTTTGTTACATCGGCAAGTGTTTCACTCGCATAACCTTTGGGCTTCTCTTGGTATTCTACTTCTAAATTAGGATAAAACTCTCGTAATATTTCAACAACGCGATTCACAGAAACGTTTTCACCCGTGCCTACATTAAAAATTTCACTCTTTACTTTAGACTCCATACTCGCAATACACGCACGTGCTACGTCACTAACATGTATGTAATCTCTTCTATACTCACCGTCGCCGTGAACCGTCAATGGAATATTTTCATTTGCCATACGATAAAATCTACTAATCATTAATCCATTATTATCATCTGATGGTTGTTCACGTCCATATACTGTGAAAAATCGTAATACATTATAATTCAATCCAAAAACGTTTTTATATTGTTTGCATAATTGCTCACCAAATAACTTAGTCATAGCATAATAGTTTAATGGGTCTGGTTTATGAAATGGTTTATGCGGTATAGGATTATTTCCATATATACTTGACGAACTTGCAAACACAAACTTACGAATACCCACAGCATGTGATGCAGTCAGCATGTTACGTGTACCTGTAACATTTATATCAAAATATAAATCAGGATCAATAAAACTATCTGGTATTCGAGTCTTTGCACCTAAATGAATAACAAAATCTTTACCTGCGGTTGCCATTATACACTTTGCTGCACTTTGTATATCGCCTTTGATATACTTTACCATAGTAAAATCAGCGGGCTTTTCTGCAATATCTAGAACTGTTACTTCGTAACCCTTTCTTAATAATTGTCTGACAACTTCTCTACCCACAAATCCTGCGCCGCCGGTGACAAGAACTTTACCTTTTGCTAACATATGAATTCTTTCTTAATTTGTTTATTCAACATATTTAGTCACTTAATATTTGTATCATTATAGCAGAATAATACACAAATAGCAAGTATTATTTTTAACTGACAAATTGTCACTGTTGCACCAGACGCATACCGAGATTGCACAATACACAGTTGTTTTTTGTGTTTTTTAGTGTTATATTACTATAAATAAAAGTGTAAGATAAGCGACCTCAGCTTATAAAAAATGAGTGGCACTGGGAAAGACTAGGGTATTGCTTCCCTCAAGCATCAGACAATTTGGAGAACCTATATGACACTAAATGTATTTAGTGCCTTAGCAAATCTTTTTGGCGGATTTGCTAGTAAGGCAACAAAACGCTCAGACTTGATGACTTGGGCAAAAACAGAATATGCACGTGATTGGCAATTTGCTTATAATTACATGCTAGACAATGATGGGAAGGCGCCATCACACAGACACATACAAGGAATAAAGTAATGATTAACAAATTAATTGCAACACTCATAAACATTCGTAATACAATGGATTATAACAAAAAAGTACGTCAAACAATTAGAGAATTATCCGCACTATCAAACTATGAACTAAATGATATCGGTATTTCACGTGGCGAAATTTATCATATTGCGCATACATCATATAAAAAGTCAGCAATAGTCAAAGCCGATGATGTACATGTTAGTACAAATGAAAATTTGAGAGGATTTGTATAATGACAACATTAGTAATGGAATATACAATTAATCCGTTTTGGACTGCACTCCGCACATTTGGACGCGGAACGTGGGCATTTATGGAATCAATGGGCAGAGCAAGAGCGGCTGCTGAACTACACCGCTTGGGTTACACAGAAGAAGCAAAAGCACTTATGTTGGAGAGCAAATAATGTTTAAACGTTTTATGAAAGCAATGGAATACCGCTCATACTGTATGGCAATTAGAGAACTACGCAACAAAGGCCTGTTCACAGAAGCACAACGTGTTAGTGAATACAAGCACAATATGTATCCGACTAATTAGTAGTATGACAAAAAATTAATTAGGACCAGCAATTAATTGTAGTTTGCGCATAATGCATTCTACATCTGCTGGTTCAAGATAAGGTATAACATCATCATCTATATGTATACCAGGCAGTTGAACAAAATTATTATCCTTGAACACCGCGATTTCATAAAAATTTTTATCTGGTTCTCGGATCACACTCAAATCATATTTACCAAAAGATTGTTTGGCTTGAAAGTGTTGTGGATGTATCTCACTAAATTTCAAATCATAAAAATTCATCTAACGTATCCTCAAATTTTTCTTCGATTGATTTAATGTGTTTGCATTTTTTAAACGCTGGACAATCACAAGTAAATCCTTTGGGTTTCATTTCGATATTATATATGCCACCCTTGCTACCAGTTGCAGTCCAAGTAGTTCCTAGTGCCCAATGATTTTTAGTATTAATCAGATCACTGGGAAATATACGTGGTCCATACTTTGTCATTATACAGATTCAAATCCAAAGTTTGCTACAACGGAACGATTACCATCAGCATCTTCAATAATATTTCCAACTGAAATACTAGACATTTTTCCAAACCGCTCAATCCGATCTTCTGGTCCAATATTTCCTACTTCAAAAACATGATCCAGGCTATCAGCAATAATGTTTGCAACATGGGTATAACATTCATCGAATTTCATAGCAGCCGCTTTAAAATTTCCAAATGTGGCATCTGCATATGCAGTTGCTTTTTCGTGGCAATTCCAGCCCTCTTTATTAACCAGTTCTACTAGTTTTTCATCTAATTGAATTTGATAAACTTTGAAAACTTGTACTGACATATGAGATTTCCTTGTTGCTATCTATACATTCTTTATATAGTGATTCGTTTAGAATGTCAAGTATTATTTAACACTTTTAGAGATTAAAACTCGTCAATTAAAACACAATCTTCCTCTTCATCTTCACTCAAGTAAATAGAATCAAAAAGGGATTTAGGAACAACCCCCAGGCCAACTGCAAAACGTGTCTGGCAATATTGGTCATAATCTGTACACTCTTTAATTTCTGGTAGAAATGGATGTGATGAAATGATGATTTCCTGTGTCATGTAATTCTCTTTCTTGTTAACTTATACATACTTTATAGCAGATGTATATTATGTTGTCAAGTAAAAAGGGCACCGAAGCGCCCTTTTATTTTCCTCTACCAAATCTGTTTGTTGGTCTATTTTTTAACGAGATCGTATGTCAATTCTTCTATTTTCATAACACCTTTTCCGTTCCAAATCTCATTCCCAAACTCAATTGTACCGACAATATCATCTTCATTGATCCAGCCTAAAGAAACCATTTGATCCAGTAACTCTTTCACATTTAGAGAAATATCAAATGCTCCAGTTTGATTGTTATAATCATCCTTACCATTTTGATTTTGGTAAGTGTCTGAAAAGTGGATCGCTGTAGTATTAAACGGTAGACAATTAGGGTCTTGGTCATTCCAATTCTCTAAATCAGGACATTGCGAAACTCTATTAAACGCAAAGAATTTCGTCCCTTCGATATTTAAATATTTTGTGCTTCTACCCGGTCCTGTATAAAATCCAGTCCGTCGGCGTTCTTTTACCAAGTGGTTATCTTTAATGAGGACCATTATTTCTTTGCCACCAACACGCAATTTCTCAAACTCTGCTAAACTATATTTTTTGTCCATTAGGATAAAACGGAGATGTGTGTTGCCCTCACCCATAAAAGTATAGTTGTATTTCACATTCATAGACAACTTTGAAAGCTCATTGATACGGAGTGGGAATTCACCAGATGTATGATACCTATTGCCAAATTGATCAAACGCTTTGGCGCCAATCAAATGATGCGGATGAAACTGCGCTCGTTTGGTCCCTTCATAGAACTTTGGTGCAATATCAAAAAACCAACCAGTTCCATTGCGTTTCATACAAGACTTAACTTCTGGGATATTACCTTTGTATACCGTCCATCCAAAATCGTTATTGAAAGCCCAATCTGACTCAATACGGTCGCCGCCTTTTATTTCTATTTGTTCCTTATAAGGATCCCGATAACCTGAACCTGTTTTCTTTTCCTCGATATCTTTTTGCTGATAATTATAACAGGTCCTATCGGCATTATTAACAACTGAGCCTGCCGGTGTCGTTTTTTGCAAAATACCTTTACCCGTAGTTCTGCTTTCTCTCAAATAAAATTCAAAGTCAGTGTTAGTACTAAGAAAATAACTATCCATTTCTTCACGCAAATCGGTCAGTTCATTTGCATCAAAAACACCATCGAACGCGCTACCTTTATTCTTATAAAAAGCCTCTAATGCACGGCGTGTTTGTCCACCGTAAGCACCATCAACTACACCTGCATTATACCCCAAATTATGAAGTAGATTTTGAGCTTCAGTCACAGGATTGGCACCTACATTAGTAGACAGTGCAACTGTAACAGCTACGGTGGATAGTAAATTTTTCATTGTATTTCCTTTATGTGTTTTCACTTGATTTGTACTAATTGGTTTAGAATGTCAATCAAAAAGTGGTTGCATTGTTTCGAAAACTTTGTTGTAAGCATTTACTTCTGCTTCATAGTATTCATAAAAATCAGAATCATCAGAGAAGTGCGCATGGTCACAATTATAACTAGCACAATGTTCATCCCACACGCGGTTCATTGCTTCCATGCCTTCAAGCAAATCACCACGACCGTACTGGGTAATTATTGTTTTGGCATCTTCAAATGTAGTATCAAACTTATAAAAACTTGGAATTCTAAACATATTACATTCTCCATCTGTCTAACTTATACATTCTTTATAAAGTGATTCGTTAAGAATGTCAAGTAAAATCTAAGAAAAAATATTGTTTATATTACCTTCAAATATAAAATGACCAGTGTGGTCCAACTTCACTAATGGATCAAGCCATATCTTGCCTTCAATATTTTGCCAGCGACGACAAAACGCATAATCTTCTGATAGATATCTCTTTGTATCAGGTTCTAGATATGTATCAAAGAACAAGTATGTCCATTTTGCAAATTCTGGATCCATATTCAAATCATTATTAAAATAAAGATCAGGATATTTGTCGATCATTTTCATAATTACTTCACGCTTGATTAGCATGAAACCAGTAGCAGCATCTTTTAATTCTACAAGGCCATCTGCCATTTGTATTTTTGGTTCATCATCATCTAAATTTAATTTAAAGTTAAGTGCATAGTTTGAACCAGACGAGTTTAGTAAGTTTGGATCAATTGATGTATTATTTACTACATTGTGTTTTATATTATTCCAGTTCAAATCCTTTTTAGGATATGCACCTACAATAATATCTTTATCATGTTGCAGCATATGTAAGATATCAAGTGCATCAAAATTTATATCTGCATCAATAAACATCATATGAGTTGCATCTGGATTAGCCATGAAATATGCTACCATATGACACCTTGCACGTGACACCAGACTTTCATTTGCACTTGTAGTTAGGGAGTATGGTATTTCATTTTTTGTGAACATCATATGAGCGCGAGTCCAGGACCTAAAGAATGGTTCTGTTACTTGCCCTCCATAACAAGGAGTACAATAATGCACATGTGTTTTTTTAATAAAGTCTAAATCAATATCTTTTCTAAATTTTAGACAATGTTCCAATGCGTTTTTATTCAATTTCTATCCGCTTCATTAATTTAAAATTATATTATATACGATTCTATTATATTTGTCAACTTTTTTGATCTTTGATCCAGTTCTTGGCCTGTGGCAAGGATGGAGACTTATTTAAAAATTTATCAATTGCTTTATCAACTTTTAAGAAATTTTCTTTACGGTCTGGATCTTCTAGGCCACCAGAGTTATCAACAATATGAAAATTTCCTGCACCGAATAACTGCTGGAACTTCATTAGATTCTGCTGTACTGATTGCCACATCTTAGATACTTGTTCTCTTGGTAGACTTCTAGAACGATTTTCATTACGCTCTTGTGCAATGTCTTCACTCGTATTAACAAACAACATCATTGTTTCATAACCAAGTTCTTTTAATTGTTCACTTGCCTTTCTAACTTTGGATACATCTTTGCCAGTGCCATCAACAATAAGTCCTAGCCGTCCATCAATATGGGATGATTGCTTATTCTTTGTAATCTGTTTTGCACGTTTGCGGATTTCTTGTCCTTCATCTGAATAGATATCATCTGGTGTTAATTCTTTGCCAGATTTGCCCATCATATATTCATAGATATCATCAGAGTTTATTGTACGTAGTCCTGTGCCACTTAACATCTTATTAGCAACAAAACTTTTGCCACTGCCTGGTCCACCTGCTAAGAATACTGCTTTAAAAATATGAGGATCGTTGACACCTTCATCCACTTGTTTTATAATTTCATTAACATGCATTTATACTTACTCCAATAATTCTTTATATGTATTTATCTTGTACCCAAAACTGTTTGAGATTTTATTGATTCCCAAGATGTGATACTATTTGCTATTTTAGGAGAAACATTATTAATAATTCTAGTATGTCGTGGTTTTATACTGTTTATATAAAGTATACGCTTTTCTTCTTCTTTCATCGTATTAAAATCTGCACCTGGAGATTCATATGTTAGTTCTTTTCTTATCTTATATAGATCACGCAATGTTTTCTTATATCCAGTAAGTTCTTCGATTATTATTATTGCTTGTTTTTTTTGTCCAGGTTTGAATATAGTAGAAGCAGATTCGGTATATAATCTAATGTCATTAATTGTATTTCGAATTAATGTTTGCTGTGTAGTCACATCTCTTCCTATAGTAGGTCTCCATTGTGATTTAAATACTTTAGAAAGTACCGATATTAGTGGCAACTTATTACCTTTGTTGTCAGTAGTTATATTATTATCTGCAGTATCTTTAATATCTGCATCAGATGCGGCAGATAAAATTTGTGGATTAGATGCATCTCCTCTTTGGTCTGGCGAAACAAAATTAGGATCTGCGCCACCTTGTGAAATTCCAATCAAATCTTGAATACTAGGTAGCGAATCTAATTCTGGAATAGGTAATTGTGGTGTTTCTCCTCTAGATCTAGATACAATATTAGATGATGTTGCTGATATTGAATTACTACCAGTTAATGGTTTTTTAACAACACGTTCTGATCCGTCCGATGTTGTAATGCTCTCAAATTCTGAACCTAATCCATTATTACTAGCATATAAGTCAAACAAGTATGCGTCTATTGGTTGATAGATACTTGCTGCTAGGCTAAATGGCGATTGTGGAACTCCTGGCTGCGAAGATGCTGTATCTATTGCACTACTAAGAATTGAATCAACATCATTAGCAACTGCACGAGGATCGATAGAGGTAGGAATATTAAATCCAGCATTGCCTGTTGGCAAAGGAGCATTTAATAATCCAGCAGCATTTTTCAATTCGGATGATCCTGTATTCATCAATACTGCTAATTTGCATGGATCCAACATCGCGCCAGCCATTGCCATTGCTGCTAATTTATCTGCGATTTGTGATGTCATATTTGCAACATTTGCTATTTCACTAAATATTTGACTTGCCACACTTGACGCTGCGTTCATTGCACTTGCTGCCATATTTCCCAAATCGCCGAGAATGCTTTTAATGTTTGGCAATGATCCCATTACAGTAGACAATGCACTATTAACTGCACCCGATATACTACTTATTAATAAATTGATATTATCTGATATCGGTCCAACTAATCCTGAAATTATATTAGAAACTGAACCTGAAATTTCGTTAAAGAAATTCATAACACCAGACTGGTTCAGTATATTCAAAAGTGATGATTTCGCACTATCTAAGAGACTAAACGCACTATCGAAACTGCCAGACATAACACCCATTAATTCGTTGAACAAACTACAACTATTATCTTGTTCGCCAAAAGACTTATTAAGACTTGATAAAGTATCGGCATCTTGTAATGTCTGTGGCAAATCTTGAACTTGTTGTTCTGTATGTGAATTTAAATTACTAAACATATCAATGGCGACAGTTCCCAACGTTGCACCAATCAATATCTTATCAAAATCTAATCCAGTTGCTGCCAGTACACCTGCAATAACTGTGCTTTGAATAAGAATACTACCGCCGTTATTAGTATCAGATAACAGATTAAAAGAATTGTTTGTACTATCCAATGATATCAAACCTGGACTCGAATTGTATTCAGTGTAATTTGAAATACCATCTGTAGAAATTGTACTATATGGATTTGTAAAATTATTAGATGCTAGTTCACTTGATATAATAGATAATGCTTTCTTTCTATTATATTGTTCTTCTGCAGCATTTAACTCTGCTAACTGCGAGGGGGATAATTTAATTTTATTTGTTTCATCATAGTACTCTACTGGCGTATTGACAGTTTCTCCTAACGATTCAAATATAAGATTATTTGCAGTAGGATTATTTGATCCGGTTAGGCTGCCTCCACCTTTTCTTATAAATTCTTGATATAGTCTTTCAAATTCCGCTTCGCTCATTGCCATCATAATTATCCATTAATATATGTTTTGCCCGCACCAGATGCTACTTTAATTCCACAAGAATGGGAATCATTAACTCTGCCGAGTGGTCTGCCATTGACATACACATTAGGAGAACCTTGTACCAATGGGGTGACATGAGGAACACATGATGGAGGTGAACCCATTGGTATACCGTGTGGGAAAGTTCTATCTCCTGTACGATACGCAAGTTTACCTTCTATGATAACATTGTCACTGCCCATGCCACACTTTCCTGGTGCACAGGGCGCATGCGCTGTTAACATATCAGTTGTTCTTGCTGCTTGTGGCATTATGTAATTAGTCCTGGTGTGTCTGGCACAACTAATCCACTCGTGGCGGCTCTGTATGCATCTGTTGTTTCTTTATTTGTTTTTAGAATTGCTACTACTTTGTCTGCTTTAAATGACACTTCACCTTCCGCATCACCAGTAATAGTGAATGGCTGAAATGCTGCCCCTTGTGGCCCAATTGCAATAGTAAGTGGCCGTGAAAGTACGATTGCGTCACTATTCTCACTAATTAATTTACCCAATGCTTCTTGACCACTCATTAGAGAAATGGTGACAATATCATTTACTTTATATTTTGCTTGTACTAACATTTTATCCTCATTCTATTATGTTATATTTATTCTTTTAATTAACTTACACTATTATGCATCTCTAAATTTCAACGTATCCAGAATAAATTCTTTGGAGAAACGTTTCAAAATATCGAAGTCATTGATTGTATCATTCATATTTTCAAGTATTCCACTGCTTCTATTTAAAATATATCCATCTACGACACATATAAGATAAATGTCACCGTATAGTAAGTCATGAATTAATAAAAGTTCAGGATCTTTATCAGGACATGCATGATGAACCGTATAGAAACAACCTAATCCGTTTCCACTGTTAGTGTAGAATTCTTCGCTAATATATTCCCACACATCTGGCCAAATTTTTGGATTATCATAATTAAATCCATGACTATGATAATCTAAACTTTTCCACCAATCAATTACGGCTTGCAAATTATCTTCTGTAAAGTTATTTTTAAGTTCTAATCTTCGTTGTCGCCACTCAAAGAGTAGTGTCGATTTGTCTTTCATTTACATTGACCATCGTTTTATTGTATAACTAATCTCAGTTGTATAGGTTGCATCCTGTACAAAATAAATTTTTAAATTATCGCCTTTTTCTGTGGATGCTGATAAAGTTGAATTAATCAAATCATTTAGCATTGCTGTATAATTCCATAATGGATCACCAGATGAAATTATAACATCATCGCCATCCTGTTTAGTGTCGCCTATGATACCAGTTGTATTCATTACAGTGTTAAACCAATTATTGATTGCTGTCTCATTTTGATTTGCAACACGTATAACATTTTCTATCATAACATCAAAAGAAATATTTGAAAATTCTACTTCCGGCGCAACTGGTGCTGCAGGAACTGCAGGTGGAGTAGGGTATAATGGATTCGGATACATTTCTGCTATATTATCAGTATTTAAATCCTGCCATAACTCAGTGCTTTCATCTGTTAATTTAGCTTGATTTACACCGTGTGGATAACCATTAATTATTTTCATAGTACCAGTACGAAGAAATAACTTGCCTTCTGTTGTACTTTCTTGTTTCAATGAGTAATCAATGAATAACGAACTACATGATTCAAAATGGTAGTTTAAGAATGTATCTGATGTGATATCAAATGTTTTCTTAAATAAACTGGATCGTTTGCCGCTATGATGAGAATATGATGAGAGATGCTGATCTGCAAATATTTGATTATATGTATTCTCTGTTAATACTTCTACATTTCGGCGAGACCGTGCATAATATGGAGCAACAAATTCTGGAACGTCAACATAACCAACATTTGTTGTATCTGCATAACTAATATCTGATGGGATACCAACCAATGACTTTGTATAATAATATGCGCGGTGTGTGTTGCTATAATCATATAGTGTGAAATCATTTGAACCGACTTGATCTTTTTCTTTAATATAAATGGTTGCAAGTCCAACTTCAGATGTTTCAGGTTCTGCATATGTCAACTGAAAGTCAAGTGTATTCTGAACTGCTATTTCTTCAGTTCTATAAGTTGGCAAAGTAGTGTCATCATATCTATAATAGTTATTAATTTCTTCTATTGTCATTGCGGATAAATCAGATCCAAGCGGAACAGTTGCAATCCTAGGAGATAGCAAATCAAACTCTGATAATATAAGATTTAATCCGTTTGAAACATCTCTACTGTAATCAACATAATAATCATTGATTACAAGTGCTGATCCATCACTTCTAAGATTTGGAGTTGAAAGTGGAGTTACATCCAAGTCCTGTGTTTCAATATCAGTTGTATGAAATTGAAAATCTTGATCGCCAGAACCAAGATGCTGCCACATGGTTTGTTTATACCAATAAGTAACTCTATCTGGACCAGTTACAACTGCCACATCACCATCTAATCCAAGAGCATTGTCTGGTGAATTTGTTGTATAATCTATGTTTGCGTTCAAAGGATGATAATTAAGAATATGGTCAATAACCTCAGGTGCCCATTCAGAACCATCCCACTTGAATAATCCAAAATTAGACTTACTCATATAAGTTGAATTATCGTTAGGAGCAATAATTTGTGCTGGCATAGCATCATTATGCCTCATATATAATGAAGTTATAGTTATATCTTTTACTGGATCATATGATTTAGATGTTACGACACCGTGTGTATAATCTTCAACGCCAATAACTTCTAATACTTCTCCGGTGCCATCTAACGGACCAAGGGCAAGTGATGTAAACTGTACATTAATATCATTTGATACGGCACCCATGGTTCTATACTCTGTGTTGCCAATCTTTTTTATAATATATGTTTTTCCAGCATCAATTTCAGAAGATGGTATTCTATGATTATCATATTTGTATTCTTTTAGATATACCGTTTCACCAACTGTAAAATTCACATTGCCTTTCCATTCTACATTTTCTAAATAAAAATGCATTGCGCCAATTAAAGCATCAACATCTTGAATATTTCTTATTACTAAATCTTCGTCAACTTTCAGACCAGGTTCTGGATTATCATTACTATCTAACCAAGTTTGTATAACTGCGTGTGCGTTTGCGAATGCATCAAATTGAACTTCATTAATTGATTCATCAATACCAACGAATAATTGGTTGGTATCTGTGGTGAAGCCCATTTCACCAGTTTCTAATGTATCAACGCCTATTTCCTCACGGAGGCCGCGTCTTAGTAGAATTTTTACGTTTGTTATTGCCATTTCGTGTAACTCCTAGATTACATGTATTTATCAAAATACTCTTGAACCTTAGTAGCCCACAATAGTGAATACTTGTCGAATTCCTCTCCCTCTACAACAAATTCTTGATAATTACCGAGATTATCTGCTTCCGCATCCCATCCAATCATCATAATGACAATTGTACGAATATCTGTTCCATACAACTCATTATGTGCAGCGGCATATGCTGCACCTTGAAGAAAGTAATCATCAATCCACTGACGTTTTTTTGGTTTACGTGTAGTTTTAAAGTCGATGATTGCCTGTTGTCCTTTATAAACACCAATACAATCTGCAGTTCCAGCATATAGACCAGGATAATATAGAGGTACTTCTGTTCCCCATACTTCATTAATCTTACTAAGACCATCTTTAATAACAATATCTGAAAGTTCTTTAGCCATCTGATGAATTAAATTTGATCCGCTAGGTCTATCTTCTTCTAGAATAAACTTTTCTAAGTGTAAGTGTACTTGCGTACCAATACCAGTAGCAAGATTCATAATACGATTTGCTTCTTCATTTCCAACGCGCTTGCGCCATTCATGTAGCGATGTTTTATCTGCAAGTGCACTCAAAACTGTAGTAACACTCGGTAATGGCTTACCTTCAGGTGTTTGATAATGGCGAGATCCGTCTACATTTACACGTGACAGGGGGGCATAGGTATAAGTTTCTTTTATCATGGTTTTACTATACCATATCTTCTTTAACTTGTCAAGAAAAAAGCGTAAGAGAATTCTCTTACGCTTCAATATGTTATAATTTTTTAATTAATTACATATGTTTTTTTAATTCTTTAATCATATCTATTTTTGTACGTCTACGGTCAAGTTGAACTCCTAAATTTTCATCTGCCCAAACATCAATTTGTTTTTTAGTCATACTTTCGAAATCAACAGTATCTGGTACTTTTTTATCATTTTTGGTGTCTACAATTAAACTAGTTTCCGTCTTATCGATAGTAATTGGAGTAACAGTTTCAACTACTGCATCTTTTACTTTTTCTTCAACCGCAATTGTAATTTGTTGCTTTTCGCTTTCAAGTTTTTTTGTATTCTCAATAGATATACTTTTTTCAATTAATTCAGCATTCTGTCTTGCCGATTTATTTGCTAATGTCTCTCTCCGTCGTTCTGCAACTTCAGGAGATAAACGTTTGAGTGTTTCTTCTGTACTAGAAGTTTTAACATTATTAAGTATATCTTTCATTTCCGATTTAGAAACGATTTTCAGTTCTTTGTTACCTTTTATAATAAGTGGCATTATTTCATTCTCCGTGAGGTTGCTTTAGTAGCAAGTTTTTTAACAATATCTTTAGAATCATCATCATTATTTGATGTGGGGACAAATTCTAGATCAATACTGGTTAAACTTACATTACTAACATATTTACTTTTTGATAAAATATCAATCAAACTTTCGGCAGTGATTGCATGTCCTAAATCATTTAATTCACGTACCATTATATCAGTACCAATAGTATTAATGTCATTCGCTTTTAAGCGAACAAGATATACGTTTATATCATTGATAAGTTGTGACTTATAATTTTCATTTTCGCTTAAAAGTGTTGAAATTTTCATATTATGATCTCTTTGCTCTACCTAGAGGTTCATCATCTGGTCCAGATGCGGATTCATCTCCTGCCGCAAAATCTACTTCGACATCATCTTCAAAATCATCTTGCATATCATCGCCGATTACATCACCAGAAGACATATCATCTGCTGGAGTTTCACCGCTCAAAACTAGAACTGCGTCATTTACGGTATCTTTTGTTGCACGTGCTTGACCTAGCAATCCTGCTACTGCATCATTTACCATATCTTTAAATGATGCTGCTTTATCAGCACCATGAGAATATACCATTTCATCACTAAGTGGTCCAAGTTGATCATTTTGTAGTTTGCCTAGTTTTTCAATCATGTCTTGTAATTCATCTACCATGCCACGTGCAGCCATCATAACTTCTGCTTCTGCAGCATCACTTTCAAGTAATGTATTAAGTTGTGCTAGTAGACCTTCTTCTAATTTTTCTCTTTTCATTGTATATTCCTTTGGCTCTGCATATGAATTTTCATATTTTTTAGCATTTGTTTCATATGATGGTTTTTCGCTCTCAGTTGCTTTTTCTGCTTTTGCAGCATGTACTGCTTTGCGTTGTGCATCAGATTTATACTTACCTTCATTGATTGATTCGTAATACTCATTTGCCATTTCTTTGCCGTACTTTTTAGCAAATTCTTCTTTTGACATTGTTTCTGAATCATCAATAATCATATCACTCATGCGGCCTTCAACAAATGATTCATTCTTTAAGAATGCTGGCTTATCATCTTTTGTGCCCATCTTGCCGTCTTTACCAGCGGCCATTGGCATTTTATCTGACTTTGCTTTACTCTTTTTAGTAGTCTTGCCTTTTTTCTTTGCATCTTGATATGCTTTAAGACCAGCGGGTAATTCACCTTCAGCAACGTGTGCTTTTAGTAGTGATTTAATAGTTTCAATCATAAGCATGTTTTCGACATATGCACGATCCTGATAGTCTGAAGTCATTTCTCGCTTTTGTGCTTCTAGTTGTGCTTTTGCTTCTCTTAGTGATTCTAGATCACCATCTACTTCGTACCCAAAATTGCTTTTCATATACTCATTCATTTTTGAAGAGATCGCAACTGGATTAGAGTTGTAAAAAATTGTTTTTCTCATGGTATTTGCCCCAATACATAAAGTTTTATCATGTATTTATCTTTTTGGTTTCATTTTTTAATTTACTTAAACGATTCATATATAGATTTAATACTACGTTTAGCACTGCCTGCTTCTGATTTTGCTCTAGTAAATCTTGCTTCCGCAATATTCATTTTACTAATATCTTTACGCTTTTTTGCTTTTGCATATGTATCTTTATACTGAATGGCATCGAAATAGAATTGCTCAAATATTGCATTAGTTGCCATTATTTTTGTTAACTCTGTAGAATTTATTTTCTTTCCAGAATTCAAGTGTTTTGTAATAACATATGCAGTTTCATACAAGCAAATATTTTCAAATAATGTGTCGTTTGAACGATTGTCTCTAATATCATAGTATCCATCTTCTGTCTTTTCAACTGAAAACATACCTACTTTTACACCATTATGCGTTTTGATGGATTCATTCATTGTTGTTGCAACTTTTTTACTAACATTTGTACTTGCATTATTAAACGCACTCAAAATATTTTCCATTGCTTTGATGTCTGCAGTTTTAACACCGTGTGATGTATCAATTTGTCCAGAATTCTCCATTACTTGTTTTTCATGAGATACTTGTTCTTTTAATGCAGTCTTGTCACCATTAAGTGCCTTCATTAAATTAGACATTGCATTCACATCTTTTTGACTAGGTGCGGGCATTTTATCCTCCGTTAGTTGACTTTATATCCACGTAGTGTTGGTAATAACACGCCCTTATGTACTAATTTATCAGCAATAATTAACGAGCGTTCATTTAGTTGAGATTCATTAACATATTCATTTTCAGAAAAGAACTGAATTAATAAATCACTTTCTTCTTCGGTGATCATAACATATATACCACCTAATACTTCTTGTAACTTCATTTTAAACTCCTTTTATTTATTGAGTTTATTTAATAGACTTCTAAATTGCACTGCTGTTTTTGGATTACTCGCAAGTGCGTCTACAGATTTTGCTTGCTGTGCCATCGCAAAACGTTGAACCGGTGTTAATGCTTTACCTTGTTCAGCGCGATCTAATGCCTTTGCTGCCTGTTGACCACTAATGCCACCTAATGCCTTCTTACCTAGGCGTTGCATTGCTTGTGCTTTTTTGGCCATAGCAGATGCACTAGAATCTTGAGCAGGTAGATTTTCTTGTGCTTGTGCTTGCGATTGTTGGATGCCTTTCATTTCACCAGGAGTTAATGAGGTTCTTGTGCCTTGTGAACCGGTAGAATATGCCTCATCAATGCTAAAACCTAAAACTTCTTTTGCTGCGGTTGCATCTCTGTCACGTAATGCTCTCATTAATTCAACATACTTACCAAAATCAAGAGTTTTCATTCTATCTCTAACATCGTCATCACTAGATCCAACTAAATCAGCAATACCAGTCAATCTCGTATTATATGTCTCCGCTAACATAACATTTTCTATACTATCTTTTAATCCCATTGATTCTCTACCTATTTAACATTTTTAATCGTTTACTTGCT
>JACKZZ010000886.1_pt1 | contig 50503 bp, 29 predicted proteins | sample 8027871 | NCBI WGS metagenome assembly JACKZZ01 (sample SAMN15724774, study PRJNA655200) | protist metagenome | isolation source: fluorescence activated cell sorting (FACS) single amplified genomes of... | place: USA: West Boothbay Harbor, Gulf of Maine | collected 2000-07-19
CAAGGCATTTTATAGTTTAAATGCTGCACATATAAATATATATGGAGTGAGCTGTCTGTAAATTACTTACCTGCATTGCATCGACGCATTGCTCTACCCTTTCCAAACTTTGCCAGACGTAAATCCTTCAAGGTAATAGATAAACTTCGCTCTCCTCGCATTCTTAAGACTTAAGAGAATGCAATATAGCGAAAACTAATGTCAATGAACTAGAAGGTCTTGGAGTAGGCCAAGCTATTAGTGAAGGAGTGAAGGTGGCATTGGAGCTAGAAAACCTGCTCACCTTTTGGGCAAAAGTTTGATCATTTATTACAAAATCTCTCGCTCTTATCAAAGGATTGGAGCTACATTACCAATGAATATTCTCCTTTCGGACCTTAACATCGATGCATTACGCCGTACGATGCGGTCTAGCATCGATGAGCTGAACTTGAGAGGTAATATCATTCCTTCTTTGTCTTGAAATCATGTTTTTTTCACCATGAAATTACCCACTCACACGCACACACTCTTTTCTCTATCTATCTATTTCTCTCTCGATTTTTTTCTTTCCTTCTCTCTTTTTTTCTTTTAATAGGTCTTCGATTGTCTTCGAAATTCCTATGCGAACAGTTGTTAGGACTTCCTGTTGACTCATACGGCGCACCATATATGCCATCACATATTAGTACTGCAGCCGCTAACACAGGTCTGTCCCACTTTGAAGCTGATGAAACCCCTATTCACACAAGTACACACACTCCTGCGCGCACTCCAGGTGGGTTTATAGAAGAAGAAGATGAAGAAGAAGTTCAAGATGAAGAATTTGGACGCGATATCGGAGAATATAATAGCGCACATGTTGATGCGATAGTATGTAGAATGTTAGGAAATATTGGTTATACTGGGTTGTGTGATAGAGAGGTTGATGTTGCACTCTTTGCGAGGACTTTGTTAGATTCAGGAGAGTTTCAGCGATGTGCGCATCTGCTGAGGAAGAGTGAAATTATGCCTACTCAATTAATTGAGGAAGAGGATGGCAATAAATCACGTGGTGGAAGCCCACTATTTATTTATTTTTCTTGTTATGCTTTGTATATGGCAGGACAGAGGCTAAAGCAACAAAACACGATGGAACTGAAACAAGAAGTTGTTGGAGAATCCTTGTCATCAGTAGACAAAAAAGCTAGAAATCCTTTCCTTACTGATGTGTTCAAGATCTTATATCCTTTGTGGTTGTCCGATTCACAAACTCGTGGTCCCCTACAATCGGTTATGGATGGGTTTTTGTTGTATATTTTTGGAGTTGTAGTACGTGATATGCGATGTCAGGGAATAGGTGGTGTAGGTCACGGAACTGGAGTTCCTGTTCAACTTGCAAATGTTCCTCCTGCTATAGTTATTTTAACAGAGAGTGTTCATAGGTATCCTTGGAATTGGAGCTGTTGGTTAGAAATTGGTGAGATTTGTACTAGAGAAAGCCTTCCAGCGCCAACATGGGCACCTTCTCTAACGTACTCTTCCGATGACCCTGCATCGGACCACCCGAGTGGCGGTATTGGAATTGGTATAACTGATTCTCCGGAACGTTCTCAGAAATTATACTTGGATACGGAATCAGTTCGTACATTGCGGACACCTGAGGCAAGGGCTGAACACCTCATGGCAACCCAAGGAGCCTTGATGCATTCTTTATTCCTCGTCCACTTCCACCTCGAGCTACATCAAGGTGATGTTGCTTTGGACAATTTATCCGCGGTTGATCGAGTTCTTCCTAATTCACTGCAAGTACTAGCATCCAGTGCTATGGCTCATTATAGTCTCCGTGACCTTGACAGTGCGCAAGACGCATTTGAGATGATACGTGAGCGAGATCCTCATCGTCTTGAGCATGTTGACACTTACAGTAATATCTTGTATGTGAAAGAAAGGAGAGCTGACTTGAGTCACTTGGCTCACATGATGGGAAAAGTAAATAAATACGCACCGGAAACTTGTTGTGTTATTGGAAATTATTATAGTTTAAAAGGGCATCATGAGAAAGCTGTCACTTATTTCAGACGAGCACTTCGATTAAACTCGAAATTTTTATCTGCTTGGACGCTAATGGGCCATGAATATGTGGAGATGCGTAATACATCCGCTGCTGTTAGATGCTACAGAGAGGCTATAGACGTTAGCGATACTGACTATAGAGCGTGGTATGGTCTAGGGCAGACATATGAAATGCTTCATCTATACCAATACGCTGTGTATTATTTCAAGAGAGCCACTGTCCTTAGACCCACGGATCCACGCATGTGGTGTGCCGTAGGCAACTGCTTATGTCGATTGGGCTCAATCACTGATGCTATTAGTGCTTATGAACGGGCAGCGGGCAGCAGTGACAAAGAAGGCATAGCGGTGAAGGAGCTAGGCCGACTATATCGACAGCAAGGAAATCATGAGAAGGCTGCTGAGTATTTCCAAAGATTGTTATTGTCGGCCGGTATCATTGTAACAGCCACTGGTGTGGTGCGATCAGATAGTAGTAGTAGTGGTGCTGCTACTGATGATGCTTCTATGGTGGACAAAACCGCCGCATGTTTGGATGCATCTGTACATGAAGGTGTAACTCTTGAAGGTGTAGGTGTAGCTATCGACGATGACCGAGCTGACGCTTGTCTATATCTTGCTAACTACCATAAATTGCGTGGTAAAGATGGCGCACGTACTGCTGCAGCGTATTGCGGTCTACTTCTAGAGTATAGCGGTCCTGAATGTGAAGAGGCCAAGGCTATACTGCGTGAGATTAAGTCAGGAGTGCTGTCAGTGGCGGAAATGGGTGGAACAACAGTAGGCGGAATCGATGTGTACGGAGATGATGGCGGTGGTAGGGGAGGGTTAGGAAATGGGTATGGTAATGGTACTGGCTTTGGTACTCATGCGCATGAGCATCAGCAGCAGCTTTATGATTCTCGCGATTCAGGGGATATGGACTATGAAGAAGAGGAGGGTGATAGTGATAGAATGGCGGGTGTATTGGATTCGAGTGGGGAAATGTAGGTAGGAAGAAACAGTATTTGTAAAAGTACATTCTATCAAATATTAATTTTCTTATTAATAAATTACTAAATACTTGTACTTTTTGGAAAGAAAGAAAACTTATCATAACTTATCATAAAGTATACTTTTATTTTGAATGGGATACAAAGTAGGTACTTCAATTTGAGAAATTCAGCATCATTGATCATTGATGGTTGTTGTTCTTGGCTTTAGTCGGAAACATAAATGCCTAAATTAAATTGCGAAAATATGAGTTTCCGCAGCCACAAATTGATATGTATTTGGCTAAGCCGAAAAGCATCTTGAAAAATAATAATCGTTGTCATTTCATTTGGTAACATTTAACATTTTAAATACTTCGGAGGTAAAGGTAAATGTAAATCCCTGAAAAAACGTTTTAATTTTTAATGATAATTCATAAAAAAGGAAGGTAAAGTAAATAAAATAATTCAACAACTTATAACTGCCTTCTCCAATAAAAAGAAAGTAAAATATTCAACAACGCAATCCAAAAATCCCCTAACCCATCAATTCGCCTAAACTTCAGTTGCGTATTTCACCTGAATGATCCTCTGAAGGCTCCCAAGTCGCCTTCGTTTTAGTGCAACTATCTCTTGATCGGCGTGCGCTTGTTCTACCGCACGTTGTTCATTAACTCGATTAACCTCGATTAAAGCTTGTTGATGATATTCAGATACGGCACTTGCATTTCCATTTAAAGCAGTGTTGGAAGCGAGTAGAACAGCTTGACCATACTCATCTGCAACTCGCATGTTTAAGAGAGTCGATTGAGTGTCTTCGTATCTGCTTTTTAGTGAGTTATTCACTTGTCGCCACTCTGTTGGAGAATCGGATGTAGGTGCAGGAATATCTGTAGGTGGCGAGTATATATTACCATCACCATTTGGAGAAGATTGCATAGAACTTTTTATAGAAGGTGTTTGCTTAAGTGATGGGTAGGGTAAATGCGAAATATACCCACCTCTGCGAGGTTTAAATCTCCTCATCTCTGCGGCAATCGCTTCTCGCACTGCAGCCTGCATATGAGGGTCTTCAAACTCCTTATCTACGTAAGGAAGACTATCGAATTCAAATTCTTCGAGGATACTCATTATTCATCTGAATCTTAGTGTGTAAATCGATATAAACGCTATATTAGGTGTAAAGATTGTGTATCGAAATCACGGGTCGCGCTAGGTGATCTTAATTTTGATAATTTCATGTATTCTTGCCTTATTGTGTCAATTTTAGTCTGCTAAAGATATTGAGGATGAGTGACGATGAGTATTTCGATGATGGTCATTTCGATGAAGATGAGGAGGAGGAGGAAGAGGAAGAGGGGGAAGGAACAGGCACATATGCAGACATGATGGCATCGTATTATGGCATCACTAGTGGTCGTGATTCAGAATCTGGGGGTGAAGGGATGGTGTCTCCCTCCCGTCTTTCAACAAGTTCTGTCGATTTTGCTAGCAATAGCATAGATAGTCAAAGTGATTCTCTAATTCCAGATTCACCATTACCACCATCATCGAGTCGAAGTCGAAGCAAACAGGTGTCTAACATCAACTCATCATTGTTCGATCCTGATATGTATGTGAAAGAGCTTCTCAATACAAGTGTGACGCCTGATTTAGTAGTAAAAAGGGGTAAAATGGTGAGTGAGATTCGCAGCCTTGATGGAGATATGCAAATGCTCGTATATGAGAACTATAATAAGTTCATTGCTGCGACTGAAACTATTCGAAGAATGAAAACGAATGTAGAAGGAATGGATGCTGATATGCAAACTGTTGTTTCAACTATTGATAAGATAGGTGAATGCTCTGATTCATTAGAGGAAACTCTTTGTGACAAACGTGGACGCGTTGATAAGCTAGTCCGAGTAAAAAGACTCTTGGATCGCCTCGCTTTTCTGTCCGAACTACCGGAGAAACTCTTTGAATTGATAGATCAGCGGGAGTATAAAACAGCAGTTAGCTTGTACTCTAAAACTATTGTTATTCTGCAGAAGCACTCACAAGTACTTTCGTTTGCGAATATTCAAAAGAGGGTAGAGGAAATGATGGGGGATCTTCGTGTTAAGGTCCTCGATCTACTGGATGATCCAAATTTAGAACCGACCACTCTTACTTCATATATACCTACACTAAAGCTCATGAAGGCGCCCCGTCATTTAGTTGTTAATCGGTATTTAGCTGCTCATCGCAACAGAGCAGCAAGACAGCTTGCAGCTGAAGGAGGGGCTGAAAGTGGAAAAGTAACAGGAGCGAAAGGGGCCTCTTCTAGCCCTAGTAGTCGCGCTACTGCTGTTGTTGTTGCTAGGAGGTTTCATCAATCGTTCTTAGTCGGTCTCATTGAGTGTGCAAAGGGAATAGAGATGCTTTTTGTTCCTACTACTGGTACTGCTCGTGGACCCTCCTCTGATGTTGCTGATTCTACTGATTCTGCTGATTCTGTCTTTCCACGCGAGGAAGCTGAGAAAGCACAAAATGAATTGTTAAAAACTGTATTATTAATGCTTCCTCAGTATATTGACCGTATCGTTGGATGGCTTGAAGAATTCTTTGACGGGCAGCCTACTTCGACTGATGTTGGTGGTATTATTATTGAAGCTGGTACTGGCACTGGTACTGGCACTGGTGCTGTGGAAGCTGATAGCGATGAGTATGAGGATGAGCAATTGCGCCAAGACTGGTGCTTATTTGTACGCCAGGCATTATTGGATGTTCAATTCCTTGATGCTGCTATCGAGAAGTGTGCTCCACCGCTAGACGACGGCGCAGTAGTAGATAGTAAGAAAGAGAAAAACTCGTGTGCTGCGACTCTTGAACGAGCGGTAATGGCTGTTTTAGGCCGACATTTCAACCTCATGCTTACTGAAGCCGTAGATAAATTCACGACTGATGTTAAAAGTTGTGTCCGTTTAGTTTCAGAATCTGCGGCACAAATAGATGCCACATATAGTAGTGCTTCTGAAGCGAGTTCTAGTTCTTCTGGTAAGACAAGTGTAGCAAAGAACAATAATATTATACTAAAGAGAGCATGTACTGCTGGTTCTGAACTAGTTTCCGAGCTTCTCGTCGCTGCTCGACCCCTTCTGGAAGTAGCAAGTGTTTGTTTTCTTCCGTCCACTCATACCATGTTCTGCTCCACGGCGGGCTGTTTGGATAGGGTGTCCATTCATAGTGATGCTGATAGTGCTACTGAATCTGAAGCAACTCTAAGTATGGGAGTAGTTCGAGGTTTCTCATCCAAGATCATTGAGGTATTTGGTCCTTGGGCTTGGGCTGCTCAAGGTAGGTGGTCAGGTAGCTACTTGGGTGATGGAACAAATACAAATTTGTATACGCATCCCAAAAGTCATAACTTTCCTCAGGGGGAGGGAAGACAGGGTGGTGGTGTTCTATCGCCAGCAGTACTACTCGACCAATGCTACCCGCTTGGAAACCCTGATCCTGCAAATACTGCAACTGATGCTCCTGTAGGTAAGATGGCTGCATTGTCAGCTAGAGAAAAACATGCTTGTTTATGTCTAATTGCAGCTCGCTCACTTCGCACTTTGGCTGAGAGTTTAGCTTCTGTACAGTCTCTCAAACATATCATGACATCAGCAGGCTTACAACCACCTTCTCGGGCTATTATGACATCTTCATGTGCTACCATTCACACTCAACTTGCATCATGTAGTCAGGCCTGTCTAGCATCTTTTGTAGAACTAGAATCTTCCATTGTCGAAAATAAGAGTGAATCTTTACTGCGATCGGCGCGCGGTAGAAGGCAGTCTGACAAATCTAGCCCTGCTTCTGTATCAGTTTCACCAGTTGCTCGTGCGTGTGCTATTGCTATTGGAAGATCTCTTTTACATGCATCTATTCTATTGTCGAAACCACCTCCAAGTACCTCATGGTTAGCTAGTGGTGTTGAAGGAATGCATTCCAAATTTGCACCCAAGTCAGCTCGTGGTGGTCATACTGGAACAGGGGGTATTCATTTCGATATAGATCGTCTATTCTCTGCACGAGTACTTGTATTCGACAGTAATAAGCTAGAACCTTGTCCATATGCATTGACTAGCGTGTGTTGGAAATCATTATTCAAAGCCCTTTTGGAACAAGCACGAACATTAACTTTATCATTCGCCGCCGCATTACAAATGTCCACTGATATCTATTTCTTGCGGACAGCAGCTCTAGCTGTACTTCCTCCTAGAGAGTTGGAGTCGAATGAAGTGTCATCGCTTGCTGATCATGTTTTGCAAGTTTTAGCTGGGCGATGTGAAGGACAAGGAGGAGAGGTTGGAGGTGATGGTGTAACATCTGCTGATCTAGAATTGCCAGAAATCCCCAAGGTTGTTTGTGAAGCTCTCAGTGAAGTCAGTACGAAAGTTCCCCTATTTGGAGGTCCTAATCGGTAGGGGGGAAATAGAAATATTGCGAACAAAAGTCGATGTAAAATAGCAACAATTTTTAATTACATGTAAAAAAAATGAAGTACACATGCGTAACCAAATTATCAATACCGATATCAATTGACTCTACCATTCTGGAGTGACTATATGCCTACTCGTTGTTCGCCCTGTCTGAGGACCTTTTTCGCTTGCACCAGTCAGAGATCCAACTGAGCCAATGTCTTTAAGTTTATGTTTACCGTAATTGCCACTACCACTACCACTACCACTACTACCACTACCACTACCACTACCACTACTACTACTAGTCATCGTTTGAGGTAGGGGGATAGCTAATGACCCCATCGCCCGATACATCACTCGACATGCTAATATTTCCTTCTCCCACTCATAGTCCTTAGCATTTGTATGTGGTAGCTGCAGAAGCCTTGCTAATAGTGCTTGGCAGCGCACGACCACCCGGCCGGTTATCCTACTTCTACCAAATCGCATTTTAGGATTTGAGCTAAAGCTTCCTGTGGTGTCATCGCCGCATTCAATTTCTTCAACTGAATGACCACCAACATGATCATGATCGTGATCATGGTCATGAGAGTGGTCATGAGAGTGATCATGAGAGTGTGATTGAGTAGCAGAAGAGGGTGATGAAATATTTTCAATAGATGATTCACCATGTTGATGAATATCTCCATCTTCCTCTTCTTGGGCATTTATAAACTCGCCTCTTGCTATAATACCCCTACATACAGTGGACATGAATGAAGCTTCAAATCCAAATGCGAATCCATGATGTATTCCGCTTTGGATAGCATTTTCACACTCTTCTGCTTCAACAAATGCTTCTGAAACCCCTTCTAGCTTACCACGCTCATATTCTCGGCCTTCAAAGTCTACCACGTCATCCCAACACTCAAAGGAGGCCATGATGGTGAGCAAAAGCTAAACACGCCTACAAGTTGAAACCTATTCACGATATCCGGGATCAATCTCAACTCATATTTGCCCTTGTTAGTTTTGGGAAGTTGGAAGGAGTCCAGAGATTTAAAAAGATCATACAAGATGAGCTTCTATTGTGCATTGAGTGGAGAAGTTCCTCAAAGTCCTTGTGTGTCTACGATAAGTGGTCATTTGTTCGATCGGCGACTGATCGAAAAATATATTGAAGCGGAAGGTAAATGTCCCATTACTGGTGCATTAATGACAGCTGGTCATTTAATAGATGTCAAGGCGAACCGTGCTGTAGCTCCTCGGCCTTCCCAAGTGACAGCAATGAGCTTTCCAGGCTTACTTGGAATGATGCAATCGGAATGGGATGAAGTTATGCTTGAGAGTTTTGAATTAAAACAAGCGCTGGATGTTACTAGACAAGAATTGTCACAAGCTTTATATCAGCATGATGCTGCTTGTAGAGTTATTGCGCGACTTATGATGGAAAAGGATGAATTAGAACAAACTTTGCAAGCGATTGGTAGTGGTAATACTCAAATTAATAATATTACACCATCGTCATCGTCATCGAGTGTGCAACAACAACAAGAACAACAAGACCAACAAGACCATGCTGCAACTGTTCCTGGACCAAATGGTAATAGTATGGAAGTGGAAGTATCGGAGTCTGATTCTGATTCTCTTCCTGCTTTAGTATCAGAATCTATTCTCAAAAAGGCCGAGGAACTAGGGCTCACTAGAAAAGGCCGAAAATACCCAAACCTTTGTAGTAAAGATGGGTTAAGTGCCTTCCAACCTGATGAAAATGAGTGGAAGCCTCATAAGTCGAGTCCATCGGGTATCACATGTATGCAGGTAGGTGGTTCAGGGCCTTCTGATGGATGGTGTGTCACCGGTGGCGCTGATAAATGCCTTGCTCTCACAGGCCTTACGCAAGGAGGACCTATTGTCAAGGTTAATAATGCTCATAGCAAAAAGGTCACTGCAGTAGCTGTACCTTGTGAGGCACCTAGTCATAGTATAGCAGCTCCTAGTTTCATTTATAGTGGTAGCGCAGATCAGACGGTTAAAGTGTGGAGATCGAATGGTGATATGGATTTAAATCAGACTCAGTACAAAGAATTCCTCACCTTTTCGAGTCACAATGCCACCATTACTGGGCTAGCTACACACCCTACTAATCAAGTATTAGCATCTTGTGCTGATGATGGTTCATATGCGCTTCATAGCACTATTGACGGCCAAACCCTTCGCGTTGGTATGTCCTGCGGTGCAACATGTGGTGGTATCGATTTTCATCCTGATGGCATACTATTAGGAGTAGGTACCGGAATTTCAAATGGTGCTGGATCGTGTGAAATATCAATCTTCGATGTACGTACAGGTGCCAAAGCAACCTCTTTGATTGGTCATTCTGATTTAGTTACCGCTTTATCATTCAGTGAGAATGGATATTTATTGGCGTCGGGCGGTACCGACGGGATGATGTGTATTTGGGATCTCAGAGGAGCTACTAAAGTGGTGCACTCCATGTCAATGCAAAGCGACCCATCCGCATCTGTCTTGGATGTGAAATTCGACTATTCCGGTAAATATGTTAGTTGGTGTCAAGGTAGGGGTGTGGCTATAACTGCAGTAAAGGAGTGGAATGAACGGATGTCAAGCGCAGTACATTCTAAGATTGTTACTGCTGTCGGATGGGGCGCTGATGCCTCATTTGTGGCTACTAGTTCAATGGACAAGACTGTTAGAATGTACAGAAACGCATAGTTGAGTTAGAGCCTATACAAAATTAAGAAAAAGTATAATTTAGCACATTAATTAAAACGATTCGAACAACGACAATTTACAATACAAAAACAATATATAATCAATATCCTAAATAAAGCGCACTTATGAATATTACGTTTGAACATACGGATATAAAATTTCTCTTTTACTTCGTACTTAAATTGAGTTAGTTTTAATGAAAAAAAGATTTACGAAGTAAATATTACTCACTCACTCACTCCTATTAGTCTTTGTTTTTGTAGTATTATTATCCTATATAGAGGTGTAGCAATGTTGGAATGTTCAATGACAATGTATTAGATGAACAATGTATTAGATAAATATACGCTAGCTGATTATGTTGGTGCCGCTCAAATATGAGTCCAAGCGGCAGTTCCTTCTTCACCATCAGTGGATGTTGTTCTTTGACTCTCTTCAAGGGCTACGTCACTTTCACCATCCCCAGCTTCAGATTTGAGGGGTTTGCTTCCAGTAATAGATGCAAGTTCGTCTTGTAAACTGCCTAACATAGCAGTAAGCTCGAAATCATCATCGTCATCGTCTTCACTACCTTCACTATTGTCACCTCCATCTGAACCCAATTCCAATTCACTTGGACTACTCACCTCAGCTAATCGACTACTAGATCCTCTATGATGATCAGGTGAAAAGGGTGTGTCAGTGGAGCCTGAATCCAAACGGTGTCTATTTGCTTGCATGACTCCTTCCATTTCGCGATCAAACAAAACTGCCTGTTCCCGCGCATCATCCATAGAACTTTGACGATTTTCTACTTCAACTCCCACCACTTTTTCTTCTTCCTTTTCTATTTTTACTTCTACTTCTTTTTCTTCTATTTTTTCATCACATTCCTCATGAAGATCTTGTGTAAGATTGTTACGTTTTACTTCAGGTGAGGGCTTTTTAGCATGAGAGTCTTCACCATTATCAGGAACGGAAAGAGAATCAGAAGGAATAATCAAATCAGGATCATTAGAAGATAGTGAAAGTGGGTCTGATAGTGCGAGTGGATCTGATAATGGCTCAGCAGACGAAGATGAAGACGAAAATGAAGACGAAGACGATGGAGGAGCAGCCAGGTAGGTTTGAACATCACCTCTTTTCAAAAAATTATGGAAATATTTAATAATATCTTTATACCCACCTTGTCCTGAAGGATCTATATCGCTAGAAATCTCACCAACTAACTCTGTAGCCTCGCGTAATATAGCTACAATTTTTAATACCGTAGAATGTGATGGCCGAGCAGAGAATTCTTGATCTAAAACTTTCGCTTTTGCAAATAAACTTTCTGCGGCTGCTTTGATACTTGCTTTTCTTGGTGTAAGAGATGTTTTACCAACTTTTCCAATTGCAACCATACGTTGTTGTAAGTCCTTTGAGCACTCCTGGGCAGCAATCATACTGTATTTGTTGACTTTATTCATTCCACGGAAATGCAGTGTAATATACTCATTTCTTCTGAAATTGAGCTTCTCCAAAGAGCCCAGGGAGTGGACTTCTCCTACTGTCGCATAACCTGATCTCCATATGAGAGAAACCATATCTACTACTTGTGTATCTGTTATTGCTAACAACCTTTTGGGGAGCAATGGCACCATTGAGAATAACGACATAGGATCATCGTCCGCATAGTGAGTTTCATACACCTTGCCTTTGATTGAAGCGATCTCTATAGTCATATCAGATTCATAGTCCATATTAACCTTTTCACACTCTTCAAATTGTAGTGCCATCCTGAAGGCCCTAATGAATTGAAGAAAACCCTGGAACCCACGGCTCCATGGCATGCTGGGTCTGCACCGTGCGAGTGGGGAAATAAATAAAAGGGAAGGGGATCAATTGAACAGGGTGAATTTGATACAAAACAGTCTTATTTATTTTATGTAAAATGCTGTGGATGTTTTACTAATAATAAAAAGCTCCACAACCTTGGTACAGTAATTAATTTTTATTTCCTTTTTCACGTCTTCAGTAAATTGTTTTTAAGAGTAGAAAGCGTGCTCCGTGTCAGTCTTTTTAACAACCTTTTTGTATCCTTCATCGAAATCTTTAGGTAGAATGACGTATCTATTTCTGCGTACAGCCTGCATACCAGCTTCTTGGCAAATAGCACTGATTTCAGCCGCACTAATTTTATCCGGTCGGTTAACATAGTCTTCTAGGTCAACTTCTTCACTTAAATTCATACTAGCAGTGCAAGCACCGAAAACCATACGCTTCTGTCTTCTATCTGGATTAGGGAACTCAATTTTCCTGTCAAGTCTACCTGGGCGTAGGAGGGCAGGGTCGAGACAATCTGCTCTATTTGTTGCCATAATTACTTTCACATTTGTTTCCTGATCAAAACCATCCATTTGATTGAGTAGCTCCAACAGGATTCTTTGCACCTCGCGATCAGCACCAGTCTGAGCATCAAAGCGCTTCGTGGCAACCGCATCAATCTCATCAATGAATACAATTGCAGGACTATTTTCACGGGCTAATCTAAACACGTCGCGTACCATACGTGGGCCTTCCCCAAGATATTTCTGAACAAATTCACTACCTACCATAGTTATGAAAGCAGCTGTAGTAGCATTAGCGACAGCTTTTGCCATCATTGTCTTACCTGTACCAGGAGGGCCATACATGAGTACACCACGGGGGGGGTCAATACCAATCTGCTTATATAATTCGAATTGAGTAAGGGGTAATTCTACCGCCTCTCGCACTTCTTGCTTTTGAATATCAGCACCACCAATATCGTGATAAGTAACGGTAGGTCTCTCGGCAACAAGTTGGATTGATGAATCTGACTCGGGGGGGAGTATATCGACAACAGCATGAGAGTGCTTATGGAGTGCAATAGAAGTATTAGGCTTTAGTTTCTCCCTATCCAATGTAGAGAGCACACGAACATAGTAGGTACTACCACCTGTGGAGTTGATAATAGCATAATTACTATCAATCATTTCATTGAACTGACCGATAGTAAGTGGCACTGATTGGATGCGTTTGAGCTCTTCATTGGCACGAATTAACTCTCTTTGTAAATTCTTCATCTCATCTTTAATATACTCCTCTTGAATGTCAATGAATTCAGCCTGGCGTTGTAGCCCTTTCAATCTTGAATAGTAATCGATATCTGATCCATCGTCCTGTAAGTGTGATAATTGTGATAAAGTGGTTATAAAGTATTAAATTAGAAAAATAAGAGAATGAAGATGTTAGCATGAATGACAAAAACAAAAGCAAATACAATAAAGAACAGAAAACATTCAATACAGATAATCAACTTACATGTCCTATAGATGCTGCCATCACTGGCTGTGCTAGAGTCGTCGCCATGACTTCAGACCTAGCAATGTAAGGCAAAAGAAAGGAGATAATCCTTCGAATTATAAGAGTCGCGCAAACCAAAATATGAGTGGAATTAACCGCGGCTGATTTTTGAAATTTGTCAAATCCAAATCGAAGAAAGGGATCTTGCAAAAAAGCATAGGATACCTCGTGTGTGGGGGGGGGTGATATACATTTGACAGGTCTAGTTGTGATTATGAACTACTCTTGTGATGTGGTTGCTTATGATAAGGAGTTTGGATACACTTTTCCATCCCAGATCGATTATTATACCTTTGCTTCATCTCATACCAGCTTTGGTCCTAAATCATTAAGGGAGTTTGCGATTCCTAACTTTGATGAAGATCATGTGTATTTTGTGGCAGAATGTGATATGTTCCATAAGGAGAAATGTCCAACTGGTCCAGCTCTAAGGGGCATTGTGGTTGCGAAGAGTGATTCTAAGCTCGTGAAACCAAAGGTACTGCCTTCAATGAATGGTAAACGAGTCTTTATTGAAAGTCTCCAAGCCCAATATGACGGTTCGTCATCATCTTCTTCGTCATCATCATCATCTTCTTCTTCGTCTAAGAAGGTTGCATTCAGCGGCGAGATAACAACTCCTGGAGCCACACTTGGAACATTTGTTACTAATACACCTGCATCTGGGGTGATAGGTAGGAATGCGAACCGATTGTCGCTAGGCGGTGCTAATGATAAGATTGCAGTTGGGGGTCGGGGTCGTACTAGAGGGAAAGATAGTCATGGCGATAGCGATAGTCATGGTAGTAATAGTGATGATGAGAGAGGTCGTGACAGTAGTGATAATAGCATTAGTAAAAGCTTTAGATTTGTCTCTCCTAGTAGTGTGTATACTATGGACAAGAAAATTAAGAGTGATTTCTCCATCCATTGGCGTACCCTTGAGAATCACGGATGGACCCTATATGCCAAGGCGGGCAAGGGTAGGATAAGTGATGAAGTGTACATGTGCCCTGGTACTAATATGGAAGATGGTGTTGAGGGAGTGGATATGTTCACTGGTAGAGATAACTTCATTTGTCATCTTAGTGGTAACCCATGTCTTCTCGAGATTGATCCACTAATGCTTTGGAATAAACTAAAAGTATCTGGTTGGGAAGACGTGCACCTTGATGATTATCAAGAAATGTTATCAAGATCAGATAGTAGTGATGATGATTCAGTACCACAGACACCTCGTACTGTTGCGAAATGGTTAGGTGATGTGACTGATTCTACTCATCAATACCGATTGTCTCATATCCTTCCTAAGGCGAAAAAAATGTTTGAAATTTGTGGTGAAAAGATGACAAAAGTTGTCACTTCTGGATTGCATTGTTTTCGATCAAAGAAAGCGTTACGAACTTATGCCAATCGATTCCCATATCCCCTTGCTAGTGATGAGTCTTTACATCAAGTGTTATTAAAGAATGGGTGGCAGCAAAAGACAGATGTTAAGAAAAAGGATCACTTCGTTTATTTTCTATCGACTTCATTGTACGAAATGAAAACTATTTCATTGAAAAGCCTTCGTGCTGAACTCTGGTGCAACCCTAGTTTACTCTATTCCGGAGGAGGCTATAGTCAAGATCCTCTTTCAAATGATGCTATTATGCTTCCATCTGATCTTAATTGCCAAAATGACGAGGAAGGTAGAGGTTATTCAGAGGAAAGGGTACTAGCTACCATTGATGCTATCATTCTAAATCTACCAAGTAAAGACATTCGTGATATCTCTCGAGCGAGTGCTAAATCAATCACTGATATCCTTAAGAAGGAATTGGGATGGACGGTTGGGGCTGCGAGCTGGTCTCCTGAGTGGTGGTATATGGAGGACGTTTTTACACCCCCATGGGCAATGTGTCTGCCTGGTAAAAGAGGTAAAAATGTATCAACGCCAGAAGCGCGTAAGATGGTTCTTGGTTTAGATTTCTTCTTTGATCCTGAAGATGTTGTATTGTATATTCATACACATGGATTTCCAGCAGAGTTCGGAGAACGACGTTCTGATACTGTGATTGAAGATGTTCAAACCAACTATTTGCAGTACAGTATTGATGATACCCTTACCTACATCTGTAGGAACTACTCTTCGTATAACAAAACAGAAGCTGTTATAGGTATATTGACCAAGGAGGGTTGGTTGGAAGTATGGCCCAGAGATAGGGATGTAGGAATCAAATCGGATATGATGTTCATCGCTTCGTGGGCTACTTCCCTTTTCCCAATTCCTAGTAATTTTGCTGTTGACGGCCAGCGTTATGTTAATGTAAGTGAAAGTTTGAAAGACGCAAATGTTATAGAGTATGTGGATTATTTCTGGGAGAAGAGTGATGTCGTTGACTACATTACAAGGAATGGAAATAACAGGAACGTAGATGGTAGTGGCTTGGCTGCTGGTCGTGGCAGAGAGCGACGTGGAGAGGATAAAGCAGAGGTTTCTGAAGCAATAGTCGCAGTACGTGCTGAGCCAGCCCCACGACGGCAGAAACAAGACAAGTCTGATAGCAAGAGCAAAGGACGTATGCCGCGTGCAAGTACAGCTCCTGGTAGCATCAGTGGAAATGATGATGATGATGACGAAATGGAGTTAACTGATGATGATCTGCCTTCTATCAATCAGCTGCCTATACCAGACTCTCCTGATAAAGCTCTAGTTCGTATAGTCCGCAATTGGGATGCATTTAGGGGAGAATCGGGCATTAATAGTACAATTTGGAATTGTCTGCGACTTTTACCCTATTACGATGAAAATGAAGGTTGGTCACGTCCTTGGGTTCCTAGTTCTAAGTATGCAGGTTGTGATACTGTCTATCTTGCGCCTTGGGGTAAATCTATCTTTGAGAATGGTGGTAAAGATAACCCTACATTGCTTACTAAGAATCGCGACTATTTCCTTGATATCGAGGGTGTAGTTCATTATGTCTTGAAGTACGGTATTGGGGCAGTTTCAGCACCGCCAACACCCGAGCCAGAGGAGGAGCAGGGCCGCAGACGAGGTCGCGTATCTGAAACTGCTGTAGGTAAAGAACTCTTTGTTGCTGAAAAGGTCAAACAATGGGCAATTCAACAGACTGATCTTGATCAAGATCCTCAGTATAGGAAGATTCTCGCCCTCAAGTCATCGAAAAAGCCAGCGAAGGCCAAGGGTCGTAGTCATAAGATAGTCAAAAAAGAGTTGGGTCAGAACAAGAAAAAGAAAGCCAAGAATGGCAAGGCCAAAGATGTCGTGGAGGAGGTTGATAACGAGGATGAGGATGGAAAAGAAGAGGATGAAGAAGAAGAAGAGGAGGAAGAGGAGGAAGAAAATGAGAGTCAGGAGGATGAGGAGGATGATTATGATTATGAAAGAGATAAAACTTGTGATGATGCCATTGGTTGGTGGTGGGATGATGAAAAGATGCCTAAGCTTGACCAGGAGTTCCACAAGACTTGGGCGGACAGAATCATTTACTTTATGGACATCCCAGAGAAAGATGCTCTTCGACTTAATGAGGATAGTGAAATTAAAGACTTGTGGAATGTTCTAAAAGATAAGCGTGTCGATTCCCCATGGGAGGCGAAGTACTTTCCCAGGAATCAGGATGTACAGTTACAATTCGGTATAGGTGATGATAATATATATATTAGACCTACTCCTATCAGTAAAGAATGTACGGCTAGTAGTAAAAGAATGGTAGAGAGCCTTAAAGACTTTTCCTTCCAGGAGGGACGAGACTGGTTCAGAGACCTTAATCATGTCCGTACATTCGTCTATGGACAAATCGTTCGCCGTCGCAAGTGGCTATTGGAGCATGAGCAAGACAGTTTTGAATCTGAATCAGACGCATTTACTGGTGCTGGTGGTAGTGTAGAAGAGGGTACACCTCCTGCGCACAGCCCTACATTGAATCTTGAAGATCGCCATGCATGTTTTACAGAATGTGCAGATGGCCTTGTGAACCTCATGAGTAGAGGATTCAGCTCTGGTGAACGATTAAATATTAATGATTATGAAAGCTTATGGGGGGCCCTGAAAGACAAAGGATGGAAATCTATCCACCCTCCACTTGAATTCAGTAAAGCATACATGGCAATCAACTTCTGCTCCGTTAAGGATGAGATGATCGTACAGCCCACCAAAGTCGGTTTATTGTGTATGGGCAAGATTAAGGACAGAGATGCGAACATTATCAGTGGGGATTTTGTGGAAGGTCGTGATTGGTTTCGTAACAGAGACGCCTTTAAGTTGTATGTTCTTACTCAGTTAGAGCTGCATAAGGCATGGGAAGCCTTGGGCCGTCCTGAGTCTGCTACTGAAGATGCTGGTGTAACGTCTGCGCTTGATGCTGAATCGGCTGAAGATGGTGATAATAGTGATGCTGATAGCTATAGTCGTGATGATAGAGGCTATAATATGTGTACATTCACGCAACTCGATCCTACTCTTCCTCACAATAATCTCGAAGATGACGATGATGATGATGATGATGATGATGAAGAGGAAGTGCAAAAGAGAGCTCGAAATGATCAATTTACGATAGCAGGATGCGCTACACTCAAAACCCGTCATTCGTCAAGTATTGGAGATGATGATCCCTTCAATCGACTGGCAATGACACAAGCACCTAGCCCCATGCTCGCCTCCTCTTCGCAGTCTTTTTCTTCTTCGTCATCATCTTTATTGTTCGGTAGTCGTCCTGCACCTCCTAGTTCTAACTCGAAGCCATCTGTGGTATACGCCGGACATAAAACACAGCGATTGAATGCAACGAATCAATATTCTCGTAATAGTCATGGCACTAGTAGTAGTAGTAGTAGTAGTAGTAGTAGTTATCCTACTAGTACACCTAGCATGTCCGCACCAAGTGGTACTGTACCTAGTACAGGCGATAGTGATAGTTCAGATGGCACCCCCTTGCTATTGCAGGAGCTACGCAAGGCTGAGCCGAAGTGGTCTATTGTATGGGACGAGTTGAAGTCATTGGATTGGTCTAGTGTCTATAAGTCAAAGAAACATGAATTTATGAGCCCTCCTACGGATTGCGAGCAAATATATTTGAGGGAGGGTTTGAAAGATGCTCAAAAGAATCTGCAAGACTACGAACTTAAATATGGCGAGGATTACTTTTTCCATCCATCCAAAATTATTGATTATTTGCAGGTTTACTACAATGTAAAATCAAATTTTGATGAAAGCACTCCTGGCGTTGAAGGTCATCTTACTAGAGCAGCTAGAGAGCAGGTAAAAGGTCGTGCTAACAAAGACACCGGCGCTAAACGAGGAGCTCCAGATAGTGCTGTGAAAGTCGATGAAAGTCTTGCAAAGAAGCACAAATCAAGAGAGAATGCTTCTAGTACTAGTGCTGCTGTTGCTGCTAAGTCAAGGCCTCCTAAGCCTACTGCCGGTTCTAAGAATACCGAGAATGTTAATATGCAGTGTCCTCCCGTCCCTGCTACTGAGATGCAGTCTAGTAGTCTCGGCTTTGTTGTTGGAGCTTTTTTAACTGGTATTTCCAATAGTGTGACAAAACTTTATCAAGGTAGGGTTGGGGTTGGGGATTCAGACTCAGATCAGGAAGACAAGTTCGGTTTGTAATTTTATTTACGAAAATGTACGAAGAATAAGATAGCCGATTTTACTTGTAATTTTTTAGATTTACAAAGTTTGTAGGAAAAAAATAAGAATTCTAATAATTTTCTCTAGCCCAATTTTTATACTCTCTTTGTATTAATGGTAGCAAAAACATCGCCTACCTACCAACCTTGATTTTGGCCATTATTAAACTCATCCCCCCCATGTGTCGATGAGGGTTGTGTGTGTGGATTCGAAGGCCCAGGCCCAGCCCCCCCTTGCATATAAGGCATAGGATATTGATACCCTGGGTGTCCTGGATGACCTGGATGGATAGGGACTGGTACTGGTACTCCATCAGCCATCCATACAGGTACTGGCTGCATACCTGCTGCCACAGGTGCCCATCCTTGTCCCTGTCCTTGCATCCCCATCGGCATATGGCCCATCTGCTGTACCATTTGCTGTGCAGTGTAGCCATTGGTGTCATAGTACTGTCCTTGAGGGCCATCCACACCACCGCCACCAACACCAACACCACCTCCTCCTCCTCCTCCTCCACCACCACCACCACGACCTCTTCCGCGGCCTCTTCCCCTTCCTTGGCTACTACCCTCGTACCTCGGATGAGGATTGGCGTCCCGCCCGAATCGTGCAAAATCTGGATCAAACCGTTCTGCCTCTCTATCTCGAACCTCGCACTGTACTTTCGGGTGTCTTTTCGTCCCGGGTGCTCCAACTACTCCTTGTCGCTTATCATATTTACGTTGGTTTTCTGTAGATAATACAGCAGTCGCATCTGATTCTCCCAGTGAGGTAGTGGTAGTAGCTGTATGAGCGGAGTGATTAGAGGAACTACCTTTACTCGACGACGATGATGATGATGATGACGATGACGATGACGATGGTTCAGTACGGGCTTGGGCTTGAGTTTGGGAAGAACCCGTAAAAACTGATGTTGGAACAGGTGCTGCTGTAGAAGATCCAGATCCAGATGCTCCAGTAGTCGCTGCTGTTCCTGCTTCTGCTGCTTCTGATTCTGCACTAAGTCCGAAAATCCTTGCTCTCGCTTCATCATATTTCCTATCAATATCAGCGGATTGTGGGTTAGGTTTCGAGGCACTGCCTCCTTTCGTTCCATTATCACCATTCGTTGTTCGTTTCATAAGGGTCATTTTAGGTTTAGAACCTGCTCCTGCTATTCGAGGGCCTTTTGCAAACCCTTTAACTACTCTAGAATCGTCATTTGCCGCCCCTCCTAGTGTAGCAGAAGCACCACCCTTACTACTACTACTACTACTACTACTATTGCTATTACTACTGCTACTACTACTTGAAAATGGGGTAGCGCTATCACCAGTAGGAACGCGTGCTGGTGGTGGTGTATCTGTATATGATGTGTCTCCTTCAGCAGGAATCTCCATGTCTATCAGTAGTACCGGTGGGAGGCATGTAAGTTGACATTTATACACTAATAAACTACCATTCATACTATATTCATCAGCTAATTGATCGCACTCCAAAAAGAACCGCCTTAGCAGGCTTACTGTCGCTAGTCGTCGGAAGCCATTCGTCGGAGCAGGTAACCTCATTTCCCTTGCGCTACTTTCAACGAATTGTACTAATTCATCTTCTAATAATAGAATAGACATGCGTTCTTTAGAATTACGTAATACTTCCACTAATATCGGATGCCATGCGGCTTCAAGAGTTGTTTTCTTTGGCCCTTGTCCGAGTTGAGCTGCAGCAGATTCGTAACTAGACTGTGCTGGAAAATTGCGACTATCATCAACATGTGATTGGATCATAGTAGATTTAGAGCTATAAGAGGCAGGGGTGGCGACTCCATTTATTGGGACAGGCTCAGGTGCAGATATCACTAAATCGGATGCCGCCGTCACCCAATCATCATCATCTCCTGTTTCAGACATCTATAGTGAAACTATATGGATTAATAAGATAGTACAAAGGCCTTAGAGGCGACTTTCGATTCTAAATTCCAAGAACAAAGCAATTTATTTTTATACGTAATATTTGGTTAATAGGAGTCGCGCAATTGCCAAATCTCGATGCTTTGATTTTCTATTTCGAAGGCATCTTTCTTTTGGGGGTTTTACTATAGAATGGAAATCACAGATCGCCAGCAGCAAGGTCACCTTGCGAGACTGGAAGAAGAGAATGACCAGGGTGGTTTTAATTTCGATTTACATGTAAGGAATAAGATGCTTTCTGAGGCTTTACAAACAAGCTATGGCGGCACATCTGTGTTGCCATCTGCATGGAAAACTGGTACTACTATTTGTGGTATCGTATATAAAGATGGAGTTGTTTTAGGTGCTGATACAAGAGCTACAGGTGGTTCTGAAGTAGTAGATAAGAACTGCGAGAAGATTCATTACCTTGCCCCTAATATTTGGTGCTGTGGTGCAGGTACTGCTGCTGATACTGAAAAGACTACTGAATTGATTGCATCGAATTTAGAGTTGCTTCGCTTATCCACCGGTACACAAAGCCGCGTTATAACTGCGTTAACTCTCTTAAAGCGGCATTTATACAAATACCAAGGACATGTAAGTGCAGCTTGTGTGCTCGGTGGTACCGACATCCATGGCCCTCATATGTACTGTGTGCACCCTCATGGTTCTACCCAGCGCCTTCCCTATGTCACTATGGGGAGTGGTTCATTAGCAGCTATGGCTATTTTTGAAGCTAGATATGCAGAGGATATGGATGAGGAAGGTGCAGTCAGACTTGTGCGCGATGCCATCAGAGCTGGTATATTTAATGATTTGGGATCCGGTTCAAATGTAGATGTGACTGTTATTCGTGCTAACGGTGAGACTAACCGCATGAGAACTTATGAGAATGCGGCGGGTGATGCTAAAGATTACAAAGCGAAGTACACTAGGCCCACGAAACTTGACCTCCCTAAAGGCACCACTATAGTAGTAGAAGAGACCTTCCGACCTCACAAGAAGACCCCGGCGCTCGCCACTACACTAGCGGCGATGGATGTTAGCGCATAGGTTCGCGAATTAAATAAAGAAAAAAGAATGAAAGAAAGGTAAAATTCATTTCAACCATTTGATAGAAAGTTATTAGACTTTTGTAAAACTGAAGTATATTCTCTACGTACGGCAAATAATAAACAGAGTAATAAAAAATACTTCGAAGTGAAAAATAAAAACAATAAAACAACTAGTAAATACAATTTTCAAACAAACACCTGCACCGTGGGATTTATTTTTCTCTCTGTTAGATCGTAATCGTTAATCGTAACTAGCCCAGACATGCCGGACGGCCTGGAAGGAGCACGGATTTCATTTTAATCGTCGTTTTGTATCTTATATATTCAATACCCTTTCCCGTACGCCCTCCAGGCAGCCTGCGCGCTATTACAAAGAAAGACAGACAAGCAGAAGAAGTGAGGTGTAGGTGGGTAGTTCTCTATGGAGAAGCTGCTATGATGGTCCCGCCACCGAGACACACCATTGGACCATGGCCATCACAAGCATCAGTACTACTAGCACTAATGGCACTATTATTAATGTATGATAATCCTAGTATTGTTGATCCTACGGGTGTGTATAAAGCGAGTATTTGTCCAGGTGAAATAGCTAGACTTGGTTGATGGAAACTCACCTTCATAGAGAGAGGGGAGTCCTTACCTATAGAAATATTGACACTGCAAGGTTGCAACGGCTGGCGATAACGAGCCTTGAAGTAGCAATTGAAGGATACCTCCCCGTCCCCTTCACCGTCACCTTCACCTTCCAATTTCAAGTTTAAATTCAAGTTTATGGGAGCCGTCCAGTTGAAATCTATAGCAGATAATTCAGCTGTTGAAGCGAAGAGTAAGGGGTGTGATGGCCCTTTTCCGACTAGCACATCTCCATTCTCAACCATATCTCCATTTGGAAGGGTATAGCCGACCGGTGGGCGATCTACTACATAGTATGGCTCAGGGCATCCCCCTACTCTAGCACGCTGTCCTGTTGTAAGCAGCTCTCTCCCTCCATGAGTGCCAATAACAGTACCAGTATCGACGCACAAGAATCGACCTACAGTTAAGGATATATAACCTCCTAGGAATTCCTGCATACTACGCTTACCAACGAAACATATCCCCATACTCTCCTTTTTCATTAGCACATTCAAACCCTTTAGCCTATGGTCCTTCATCGCTATTGCTCGTACCTGAGGCTTAGTTAGGTGTCCGATTGGAAATATACACCGTGCTAGGCGCTCCAGTGGGGTCATGGAGAGGAAATAAGTTTGGTCTTTTCCATAATCTACACCTTGTATAAGCATAGAAGAAGAATGCGATGATGATGATAAGGAAGAGGGGGCTACGCCTAGCTGTGAATAATGGCCTGTTGCCATTGTACCGATCCCCAGTTCATCTTGAACATAATTCAAAAAGCGGTCGTATTTAATATGACGATTACAATAAACATCAGGATTAGGTGTTATTAAACCAGTTTCATATGCTTCAATAAATGGCACGAATACATCATTCCAGTAGTCCTTAGAGAAGTCAACAATGTGTGATTTTATACCAATATGATCGCAAACTGAGAGCATATCTTCCCGATCCTTCTCAATCTGGCAGGTCTCTGTACCTGCTTCATCTGAAGAGTCCCAATTACGCATATATACACCTACTACATCATATCCTTGGTCTTTCAGTGTTATTGCAGCCACAGTGCTATCAATTCCTCCAGACATTGCCAAAGCTATCCTTTTGGTTTTATTTGTTGATTGAAACCTTCTAAATATGGATGTTATGGATGAAGATGAAGAGGTATACCAGTAAGGTCGTAATCGCACATGGCTTAATGCTTGACTCAAGAACATCCTCATCATCACTATTGCATCATAAATCGCAAAAGATATTAGGCAAAATCCCTTCAAAATCAATTCGCAAAAACCACGGTTATTTCATAAAAATTCGCAATTTTTTGTTGCCCTTTGCAAAACGACGCTTCTATTTTCGATTACACAAGTCTTTGTGAGTTCGTTTAATTTTTTGAAATGATGGCTTTATTTCTTATGGTTTCAGCGCTAGTAGCCTCTTCAGTCTCAGCGCACGCTGGTCACTACCACGTTGGTGATCACGAGGTGAATGGTACTCACCATTACCGATGCGGTGTCAAGGATCTCTCTGAGCATGAGTTCCTTGCTGCTGAGGAGCATAGACATACCAGACTTGCTGGCATGAAGCCTCTCTTGAGAGGTTCCGGTGCCATGATTGATGTTCATTTCCACGTCATCACCAATACCAAGGGTGATGGTAAGATGTCAGATCAGATGCTTAAGGATCAGGTTGCCGTATTGAATGCTGCTTATGCTCCTGGTAACTACAAGTTCCAGTATGCCTCTGCTGATGAGACTGCCAACGATGATTGGTACAACGTCGCCCCTGGTACCCGTGCCGAGACAGATATGAAGACTACTCTTCGTGTTGGTACCGCTCAGGACCTTAACCTTTACACTGCTGATATTGGTGGTGGCCTCCTTGGATGGGCTACATTCCCCAAGGATTACGATAGTGCACCTAACATGGATGGTGTTGTTATTCTTTATACTTCATTCCCTGGTGGTTCTGCAGAGAACTACAATGAAGGTGACACTGGTACCCACGAGGTCGGTCACTGGATGGGTCTCTACCATACTTTCCAGGGTGGCTGCCGTCAGTTCCTTGGTGGTGATGGTGTTGAAGATACCCCTGCTGAGAAGGAGGCCAACTACGGATGCCCCGGTACCGTCGATTCTTGCCCTGATGAGCCTGGAAACGATCCTACTACCAATTTCATGGATTACGTCTACGATTCGTGTATGACTCAGTTCACCAAGGGTCAGTTCGACCGCATCGACCAGGAATTTGGTGCCTATAGACTTGGACAATAAGTGTCTTCTTCATTATATACCTATATATAAAAGGGAGGGGGGAATGAAAAAGGAGAGGGAGGAGTACAAACAATGCCTGGAATTTTTGGTACAAATCAACAAAAAATGCACATATTTAAAATGAACAAGTGAATAATTACTACTTTTTTTCTTATTAAAAATTAATAGTTAAAACTGAATAAAATATATGACATGATAGAAGGGGGCAATAAACTTTTATGTCGTAATCATTAATAAACTTCACCATTACGAAATGGTATGACGAACAAAAAAATAGCTTTTTAGCTAAAATCATTCAGAAAAAAAAACGTTAACATTAATTCATTCATCGGCAATTTACTTGCGGACAAGACCTAAGAGAACAAGAATCGTGGCAGTCACTTGGAATACCATAGAAGTATTTTTCATGAGCTGCGAAGAATCACCCACTACAGTGCCATAGTTATCTAAAACTGAGCGCATAATAGCGGAAAATTCAATGATTTCTAGGCTATTCGCGGATAATCTCACTGAAGGAATTGCAAAGGCCATGATAGAAAGGTGAATCGTGGCAGATACAGTAGCTGCAAGCTGATCTGAGGAAATGTAACCAAGATACTCGGCAAGAACAAAACCGATCAATTGAAGAAAGCCAAAGAATAGCATGCGTCTTTGGTAATCTAATTGAGAAACAGGATCTGATTTCTTTGGACAAGTGCAATCGGGGCCACATGAGCAAGCAGCACCACACACACAATCACATGAGGAATTATCAGTAGCAGTAGAAGTACCAGGCATGGGTGAAGTTGCTTTTGAACAACATGAAACTGGTGTTGTTGTTGCTCCTCCTCGTCCAGCTGCTGCTGCTGCTGTTGCTGCTGTTGCTGTAGCTGCTGCTGACTCTTCTCTTTTCTTTGCTCCACATTTGCATTGGTCACAGCATGTACCACCACAAGCACAAGAGCAAGAGCCATCATCACAACCTGTGCAATCTTTGCAACAATCGCAATCGCAGCATTTATCAGCTCCTTTTAATGGTGTAGATTGTAGGTCAGTTAAACCGTCGGGTCTTGCACCCTTGGTAGGAGATGAACCCTTATTACCCATCTTAGATAGAGCCGTAAGTAAAGTAACTTACTATCAGTGGCTTTCGGGGGGAAACCCGTGGTTTTATTCACTTATTCACTTATTCTCGCGATATAACCTGAAGAATGTCTGTATCATTATTTTCAGTTCTTCTCTTGGGAGCTATTGCATCTGTTACATGTGATGGTGTGTCATTTTTGACACTTGGAGATTGGGGAGGAGCAGCTTTGGATGCAGGAGCAGCAGCAAATCAAAATGGAGTTGCTGCTCAAATGGCGACTACTGCTGCAGCTACTAATGCTCAATTTGTATTGAATACTGGAGATAATTTCTATTGGTGTGGTATTCAAAATACCTCAGATTATCAAGTCTCTGTTGATTTTGTAGATGTATATTCTCAAGAGTCTTTGCAAGTGCCTTGGTATGGTATCCTTGGGAATCATGAATATGGATACAATGTCACTGCTCAATTGAGTTTATCAGAAGAAAGAGAGGATATGGAGAATTGGTACCTCCCAAGTAGGTATTACACCAAGCGAATCCACCTAGCTGGTACTCACTTCATGAGTGTTATTATGATGGATACTAGTCCATGTGTGAGTGATTATCGATCAAGCAACGAGGAATATTGGGATCCTTGTGGTACTGAATATCCTACTTGTAGCCTGGGTGCTACAGACGATGATTTTGAAGGGGAATGTATGTTTCATTCTAATATTATTGAACAAAACTGTACCCAACAGTATGAATGGTTACAAGGCGCGCTCGCAGAGGTTCCTACTAATGATTGGTTGGTTATCATGGGTCACCACCCGGCTGATGAAATCGATGAAGAGCCCTTCCTTGATGTTTTATTAGAGCATGGTTTCGATATGTATTTGAACGGTCATGTGCACGCTTTGCAGCAGTACACTATTGATAATGGTGGAGCCTACTTCACATCGGGTGCTGGTAGCTTGGCTGCATCAAGTGATCAGGAAACTCCTATGGCATATGCCAAGTTGGATAAGAGGGATGAAGATATTAATAAGTTACTTAAAGAAAAGGCTGCACGTCGATCAGAGCAACTTTTAAGCGCTCATGATGGCCAGTTTGGAAATGGTCTTACCTCCACTCATACGTACCAGTCCCTCTACTCTACTAAAACCAATGGATTTTTGCTTCATACATTCTCAGATGATTATTCCACTCTTGAGACACAATTCATCTCTGCAAGTGGTACCGTTCTGCGAACTTACACCATTTCAAAAGGCCAATATAAAAACACGAAGAAGGAATAGGGAAGCAGGATTCTTTTTATATCTGTAGAAAATTGTGATTATGAAAATTTGAAATAGAAATAACGTCAAACTTTGTCCAGCATGTCCAAGTATTAACTATTTTAAATAAACTAATTAGAATATGGAAAAAAAAATGTACGAAGTACTTCGAGTACTTCCAATATTTTAATACTTCGTACTAAGTTGTATTTACTAACTCCTTGCCTTTTTGATCGCTTCTAGAATAGTATCGTGTAACCTTGTGTTGCTTATTACAATGCCTTTTACTTTCTTCTGAAGCAAACGACCGTAACGAAAGTCAAGATCTTTACCGTCCAAATCAGTCGCCTTACCACCAGCTTCACAAACAAAATGACAGGCAGCAGCATGATCCCAAATTGCTTCTTGATATCCATTTGGAGGGAGACGTATGACAGCATCGGCTCCACCAGCGCCTACTATACAAGATTTACCCATACCATCCATTTGAATAAAAGATGGAGGGGAGCCTAGGTTTTCTTTGGCTTTTGCAGTGGTGATTTGATCCGTATGACCAGGTTCAGCTCCTTCACAGAGTCGTATATTACTATTACTATTACTATTCTTGGAAGGTTCTGTAGCAGATACAGTAACCTCAATAGCAGCGCCTAAGGGTTGACCTAATGACCGAGCGAACGCGCCTTCATTTGTAGAAGCAAAGTACAATGAACCCGTCGAGGGTAAATGTCTATGAACTCGCTTATCGTCATTTATATTGAAATAATAACCTTCATCCACTTTAATTATATCTCCACCTGCTGTAGTTGCACCCGACTCGACAACGGCATGTAGACTTAGATTAGGGACTGCCATAGTACTCAGGACCGGTACACCATCGATCATAAGTGCCAAGGCGATACAGAAGTGTTGACCTCGCATGAACCCTTTCGTACCATCAATAGGATCCAAAACCCACACGCGTTCTTGTTGCTTTTTACTACTACCTCCATTATTATTATTATATATAATCTTTTCCTCCTCCTCCTCCTCCTCCTTTTCTTTATAATTTTCATCTCTGACAAGTGCATAATCACCTCTGTCAATTGCAGCAAATAATCTCGATTCGTCCCAATAGCCATCAGGACCAAGACCAGGACCAGAAGCTTGATTTAAAGCTTCCAACACTTGTTGTTTGATATTAATATCTTCTCGTAATATACCAGTGCTTTCTTCAGCAATAAAAGAATCCTCAGGAAAATGTTTTGCTAATCTATCAATGATTAGTGCTTGTACTGCAAAATCAGCTACAGTTACAGGGCTTTTGTCATCTTTACTAACGCTACCCCGCCCAGATAATAGATTCTTTTGCATAGATCGTGACATAAATGCCGCTTGTTGAACCACTGCTATTGCATGATTTAATTCTAGTCTGAAATTCAAATCTTTTTTACCCTGTTGCCCGAAAGGTAAATCTTGTTCTACTTCTACTTTACCAGATAAAAAAATCTCTCGATTTAATAGCATTTGGTTCCATTTCTTTGCCAATTCGTCCACATCATTCGTAGTAGTCGCAGCAGCAACAGCAGTAGTAGTATGATGATGTTGTTTTCCTTGCCATATTCCTTCTATCATACATGTATCCATATTAAACTCTCCACAATGCTTGGACCATGTACCAGTCTCTCTGCAATGTTTTTTATCCTTTATTATAGTCATAAATGGTCTCAACTTAGAAAGAGATGTAAAAGGTTCAATCAAATGACAATCAGGATGCGTAATAAGAACCTCGTTCAAACTAACATCATTTTTCATAGGCAAAGAAGAAGATGAAGATGACGATGTCAAATATCTTGATGCACGCGGTATTAAACGCCGATTCAAAGCTAAACCCATACATGTCCCATACATTATTGTTAGAGCTAATATAGCCAGATGCATCGGTTTAATCAGGAAAAAATCTAACAAAAAGCAGCATCCGCGGTATCCATGGGTATCCATGGGTATCCAGGGTATTACCGTGGCCTACGCTAAAATTGTGCAAGTAAATTTAAGAAAGAAAATGTAACGGTAACTGTTTTGATGATATTCAATACTTGGTATTATTAAAAAAGTAAAATTCACGGAAATTATGATAATTAATTAATTCACGCCACAGGAGGAGTATGCACCCGCACGAGACTATCAATGACTTCCAATTGCAATTTCGCCTCTGCAACTGTAGTGGGAATGACATGTCGAAGTCCAGATCCAGATACGAGAGCTTGTCTTGCCCCACTACTACTTTTCTCTTTCCCTTCAATCTCTTCCTCCTCCTCTCCCTCCTTTCCTTTCATATTATTATTTACATTGAAAGAAAAGACGAACTCGTTGCTTAATACTGATCGACGCTCCTCTGGTTTGGTAATATATGCAGAGACGTGTACATGTACCATGCCTTTATCCGGTTCAGTATAGACTACTTTGGATTCGAATTGCAATAATGTCCCTACGTCAACTCCTACTTTGAAGTCAACTTGATCAACAGAATCGAAGCCAGGGCGAGTCCCACTAAAAACATAACCATTTGCAAAGGCGATTTCGAAAGCTCTTCTCATTAGAAATCCACCAAACACTTTACCAGCAGTGTTTTGGTGCTGTGGTTGGCAGATAAGTGTATTACGTAGAATAGTATCGGACATGATTAGTGTATCCATAGGAGCAAGTGCAGGCATCATAGCTAAAGGACGCGCCGCTACTACCATTGCATCCACTTCCATCTCCCTCTGAGCCTTAGCTTCCATCTCAGTAGGAGTAGCATCTTTAGATACAGCCTTGCGTGCAAGTTTACGCTGTGCAGCCCTCTCAGATGCCTCAATAAACCATTGCTTTTCTTTAGCATTCTCTGGCGATAAAGTATTTATTTTTGCCGCTCGGCCTGTTGTTTTATCTCTTGCAACAAATGTAAAGAATGCCACTAATATCGGTTCAGTGGGATTATCACAAGGATGAATCTCTACTCTGATCTCCATAGAACTAGATCCGACCCAAGTAACTTGACCAGTAATTGATACATCATCAAGAGGAAAAGGCCTTAGTAAACGAATTTCATCCACACTAGCGGTGACCAACCATAATGGTCTTGTTTCTGGGTTATTATCATCGGCATGCTTAAAGGCTATTGTACCAGCTGTCGCATCCAAATCTTCTAGAATCATACCCATTCGTACAGATCCAAAGGCATTCGTATACTTATACTTCAACTCTGGATCACTTGAAAAGTTGTAAGAAACAGACACAGCACTTTCTTTTGGTTGCTTCTGAAGAAGAAATGGTGGAGTATTTTCTACGTTATTATTGGCATGAATTGACCCTGATATGCCCGAATTCGCCGCTTGTTCTGTCTCAATTTGTTGCCTTAGCTTCCACAGCTCTTCGGTGACTGGGGAGCGTGTCCTTCCAGCCAGAGTGCTAAAAGTGTTAAATAACCCTCCCACCAACGGTCTTAACCTCGCAGTTAACCTGTTCGAGAGTAACATTGGACTTGTAGAGAGAGAGCGCCCCCCTATATAATTAAATAAAATCTAGAAAATTTACCACTGTTTTTCAATACCCAACCCTTAACTTTATTTGTTACTTCGTATTTAATTATTAATGTGGGAAACCAAGTACACAAACCCAAATGGTATTTAGTAGAATTTATTAAATTAGCGTATTTATATGGCGTATTTACATTGCTTGCAATCTGTTCCATACTTTCCCGTCTGACTTCTCAAGCTCCATTGCAACAGTCATGTTAATACCTGTTCCACTGAACGTCCATGTACTATCATCAGGGGAGATTGAGCCTGCGAGGTTTACTGACCACACAGCATCGCTATAACCTTTTATACTCACTTTAAGTTGCTTGGATTGTATTTTTACTTCAACATTCTTCTTCGTAAAAGGAACAGTACCTTGAATATCAGCTGGGAGAATTTCGTTTAGTTTCACATTTACTTCAATTGAGTCATCAGCTTCAGTGTATGTACAATGAGGAACATTAAGTGTATCATCATCCTGAATACTACCACCATCACCATTTAGAGTTCGTGCAGAACCACCGTCTAATTGCATCAAGGTAGGTTTACCTTGAGCCTTATGATTTGCATCAGGGTCCATACTGACTTGTCCTGTTCTTTTTCCAAATTCAAAGTTATCACGTTCACAATTTACTACCCATTTGGCGCTTGAGCTGATCTCATCCAAGTTAATATCGATATGTTTGACGATTCTGCCACCACCAGTTCCACCTTCTTCACCTGTTACAGAAACATTCACTAAGACATGTTTAGAAACAATAACATCACCAAGTAGAGGAACGCCTTTATAACCGCAAAAATCTGCCAAAGCAGCAGCCCTTCGATTTGGTTCAAGATTTTTGGCTTGACTTAATTCATCAATATAGAAATTGACACCAGACCAGCCATTAGATTCACAAGGACGAGCTATAGCGAATTGCTCTACTTGGCCTTCCTTTGCCAACTTTAACAAGGTATCCTTGCTAACACCAACACTTCCCATACTAGACACTAAAGAATCTATGACATCAGATGATGCTCCTTCCAAAAAGTAACTTTTCAGACATTTCGTCATTTGTTCTCCACCAGAAGCATTACGAACTGGTACATCCACAAGGATGGACTCATATGGAGAACTACTCTTATAAGGGATCTTAATGCATTTTACCGAATATGTAGCCTCCCCAACTACTTGACCTCTGTCTTCTGGAAATTCAATCTTCACACCACGATCACGCAACCAGTTGATACGCTCTTGTGAATTTGCTTGATCCTCTGCAACAGAAGGGTCAGTAAATTCCATCTTCTGGTTTTTGGTATCGAAACTACTCTAAGCAACAAGCTGTAAATATGCTTTAGAAAGGATCTTGGAATGGAAGGATGCCAGGGTGGATGATGCACTGATCATCAAATTCAGCATTATCGATATACTATATACTTATACTTTATGTTTAATAGAACAGAATTAATTAAGATACAAAGTACTATGTGAAAATCATACTGCTCTGCTCTGCTCCGTCTTCAAGAAGGTTTGGGAAAATAATTTATTGAAGTAAAGTAGAATTTGTGTAGTGCATACTAGAATAACCAATTAAAAATATTGTTCAATAAAAATCCCTGATCTCCCTAATTCTTTTGTTCTTCATTCTCTCTCTCTCGCTCTCTCTTTCTTTCTTCTTTCTTTTTTTCTTTCTATATATATCATCTCCTTGGTCTAAAGAAAGAAACCAAAATAACAAATCGTGGACGTTAAACTAATCATAATCCTGTCCTTTCTTGCCAAGCAGCAAGTCAGCAAGCCAGCCAGCGCTGTGTATGTGTGCAAGATCTATCCCTGATCTAATTCTAACCCTAACCTTAATCCTAAGCCTAATCTTATCCCTATCCCCTCTCTAATTCCCCTTCTTGCTTTTTTGCTTCATTGCTCGTTTGCCTTCTCCTTTCTTTGGTGGTCCCTTGCCCTTTCTTTTCAAACGTGCAGTTCTGGCATTCGCAACATCTTCCGCCTCGGTAGTAAAACCAGGTACGAGCTGTCTGAAGTTCTTGGCAATATCTGGTGGATACCAATTCTCTGCAATTGGACCCTTTGGTATGCGATCGAAAATCTTGAATCCTGTGCGATATGGTACAACAGGACGATTACCAAATGCAACACGACTTACTTCAGATATCCTTTTGAGAAATTGAGGACCAAATCGGACGCCTGACATTGTACAACAAAGGAATGATGACCCAAAAATGGTCATATGGTGTCATCTCCTCATCCGCTTTCCATGGCTTTTTGGAACATTGCTCACTAAAATCAGGCCCAATTGTAAATTCTTTTGTTTCGGGTCTCCCAGTCCTAATAACGACAATCAATCATCATCATGATGATGAAGCTCATACTTTATTATTTACTACTCTTTGGACTCATTGAATGTAATGCAGATATCTCTATGGAATCGAAAAATCACCTCAAACAAGGTGAGCGCTATATCATATTATCATTAGATCGTCTTGGGCTTGCGAATAGATTGCGTAGCATGGCTGATTGGTATCAAATTGCTTCTTTATCTGGTCGCAAATTGGTTGTAAGTTGGGTACCTAGTTATGACTGTAATTCTAGTTTCGATTCGCTTTTCAAAATAAATGAGAATATGTTGCCTCCTGGTTTGCAAGTCCTTTCTAAGCCCCTCTCATCATCCGCAAGTGGGGTTCAGGCTGCATTAGAAGTCTCTAGGCATGATGCTCTCGAATTAGGACTCTCCTTCCATGCACTATACTACAAGGAACATGTTGCAGTTGATTCTATAACAGAAGAATTCGCTTCAAGTGCAATTGGTGATGACGGTGGTGAATCTCAAGGTCAAGGAATGTATGCTCCTAATTTTAATACATTTATTGCTAATCGAGAAACGTTTGTGAAAGGTAAAGATGTAATTTTTACGAATTACGATGGCATTCTTGTATTTCCTGGGATTCCTTGCCAGCATTACTTTAGCTCAAAATCATCATTCTACCAAGAATTGCACCCACTCAGTGATATACAGAAAGCAGTTGATGATATTTATTCTACTTATTTCTCTCATAAATTGATGATTGGTGTTCATATACGTATGCATGTAGATGGTTTTGATTGGGCAGTAGTCCCACCTGGTGGAAATAACCCTCCTCCAGATTCAAATGATAATTCTAGTCCGAGTTCTAGTGCTCAAAGATTTGGAGTAGGTGCAAATGTTAAAGAATTTGCATCAATTATGTATGACATTGAAAATAAATTTAAATCTACTTTTGCAAAGGATGATCTTGCATTACCGAAATTTGAAGTTGGTAATAAAGTTACAGATGGTGATTTATTATCACCTATTCGATTTTTCATAGCTTCAAATAGTGATAATATTAAAGATCAGATTTTATCACAATTTCCTGATGCAATGGCCCTTACTGGACCTGTCAGTCGTGATTTGCCGGATGGTGTGCAATTCGCTTTGATTGAATGGTTACTTCTCTCACGTTCTCAGTTAGTGCTTCATACCTATGGAAGTTCATTCGCAGAGGAGGCTGCTGCTGTACGAGCAGTTCCTCTTGTAGGTATATGGGAAGGGTATCCTATTCTTCATCACTATATCCCTTTGCCTTTCTGCGGTCACCAGCAATACATGCGAGCTTATGCGAAGCAAGGTTGGCACGGGTCTTTCACAGAACCAGGTTCTAAGAATTCGAAAAAAGCTGACGATGGCCGGGCTGTATCGTCAGTGAGTTTCGTGGTTATTGACTGTGTAAACCACCTCACTGATTGGGGTATTAATGGACTGTTGTGTTTCGGATCTGATGAGCAAGCCAAAGTAGCTCTCGAAGATGCTTAAAATTTATATGCTTCAGTTATGTACATGTATTCAGAAAACTTGGTAGTAATGTATTATTTGTTTTGTATATCTTAAATTTTTATACTTCTTACTTCTTACTTTGTATATAAATAGACTTTTAATTCTAAACCGAATGGATGGGTGGATGGTGAAATATAAATAATTTAGATATCAAAATAAATCCTGTCACTTTAATATGCAGTGCAGTGCAGTTAATATATTTTTTTTACAGTAAACAATTAAAAATTGTTTTTGTCCCTCCTGTTCCCTCCCTTTTCTTCATGCTGTCTTCTAATTGAAAGACCACTTGCTGCCTCTGTTGGCATTCATCTGAAGCAACTGTTCGATAGGCACACTGTCGTACTTACTGGATGCCGATGTATCCCACGTGATAGAAATCTCAGTGTTTGTAGAGTTTTGTGAGATATGAGCTGCCATATCGCAGTTGGCATCCTCCACCTTGGCCTCCCATCGAACATCACTGGTACAATCTTGCCCATCGCACTCAACAATAACATCGTAAAATGTCACCACTTCATCAGGTGGGTAGTCAGCACAAGGGAAGGTCTTCTCGTAGACGACGTAAGGGATAGTATATTTCTTTCCGGACTGGCATGCCACGACCTGCGATGATACTTGGCCAGTCTCTACAATTGTTTGTGAGAGAGTGTATGAGTCAGTAGATGCATCGTAAGTCATCTTTCCGTGTAATGTCTGACCTGCCTGAACGGGATAGCTCCTGCTGTTGCTGTTGTGGGTAGGACTCCATTGGTAGTATTCCGTATACATACTCCAGGCGGAACCAGACCAGGGGTTAACCGGCTGGATAAGGTTCAAATTATCTGAGGGATCCATGCCAAACCAGGGCGAGAAGAAAGCTCTCGAATGACGGGGTTCTGCTCCTACCTTCCATGTCATCTCGAGGTTGGTGATGCGGTCGTACGAGCCTGGAATAGCACCTACAGCATAAGCCATCCATCCTCCAGCTGGATCCTGCGCTTTGGCGACAGCTGCAAATAAAGCAATTACAACAATAGCAAAAAACATTTGATTTTTATTTGAAGGAAACCAAGCTGCCAAGCCAGGAATGAAACAACACACACCCCTGAGACATTTTCCGCTTTTCCTGGTTTCCATTTCCAGGATAATCTTATTCATCAACCTTCCACCTTCCACTGTTGGGGAACTATCGACGATGATGTGGCTTTAAAGACGTTAATAACTTGGAAAAAGACAAAAAATGGTCCATAAATCTTTTTCAAATTTCTTCCAGAAGTATCCAATCGCAGCGAACGCTGTAAGCGGATTCTGCATTTTCGCTTTTGGAGATATATTGTCACAATCGAATAATTTGCCCTCAAACTCTACAAACACGAAAGGGGTAGGAACAGAAAGAAGTATTCGTGAAATAGGTGCCGAGATCGATTTCAGGCGTTCCTTGTATTGTGGAATGTATGGTATTGGATTGAATGGTGTGTTTTTGACGAAATATTACCGTATTCTGGAGCGCACCTTTGGAACGGGACAAAACCTTTCCACTGTGGGTAAAAAAATAGTAGTTGATGAATTATTCGGTGCACCTATCTTCCTTTGTGCTTTTTTTGCCATGACTTCTAGTTACCGAAAGGTTGATGAACCGGAAAGGTCTTTTGAAGAATTATTCTCGAGATTTAAGGATACAGCTGAAGATAAATTAGTGATATCATGGATGGCTGATGCTTGTGTATGGCCTTCAGTTAATTTTATCACCTTTAGATACATCCCATTGAATATGCGGCCGACGTTTGTCGGTTGCTGCCAATTAGTTTGGAATTATTGGTTAGCCGGTTATGTAAGAGCGAACAAGGAAAACAATACGAGTAGTAGTAGTACTAGTACTGGTGTAAATACTAGTACTGTTTATGAGACTTTAGGTAGATAGATAGATAGATAGGTTAGTAGGTAGGTAGATGTGTAGCTCGATGTATGACATGATATAACAATGATAAGATGGACGGGTAGTATTATATTAGTATTGGTATTAGATTCAGATATAGTGTAGGTAGTGTAGATATTGACTACTAGAGCAATAAGTGTTAGTGTTAGTTGCAGAATCTTTACTTCTTACTTTGATCGTAACAACAAAAAAAAATTAACCATAAAAATTAAAAGTACTTTCTTCAATATCATTTGCCCTCATTACATCACATCTCCTCGCCATCGGATTTCTCGACAACGCCTGCAATTAATAGATCTGGTTGTAAACTACGCTGCATCCACACTCGATCCACCCAGCGGCCATTTTTAAAACCAATATGCTTCAAGATACCGACTACTTCAAACCCGTGCTTCATATGTAAAAAGAAGCTCCCAGGGTTGTCTTCTTCCGTCCCAAGCACTGCCAATACCTGTGTAATACCTATAGCAGTCAATTTAACTAGTATTTCTGACAATAATGCAGTTCCTGCGCCTTTCCTTTGATGTTTTGGGTCTATATAAACCGTCTCCTCTACCGCAAATCGATATGCACTCCTCTCTCGATGCTTTCCAGCATATGCATAACCACATATCTCTCCCGTATCTATGTCTTCGCATACGATGAAAGGGAAATTTAACGCTTTGATAGCATTATAGCGACGTTCCATCTCTACAAGAGTAGGTGGAACCTCTTCAAATGTCGCAAGATCATCATCCACCGTGTAGCATAGGTAAATTGCATGGATTCGAGGTACATCGGAGATGCCCGCATCTCTCGTTTTGACACCCATTCTTGTGATTTGCAATGAAATTACGAGCACTGACTAACATTAATCATCTTCTATTTTTTCGTAAAAGCCATGGAAAGTGGAAGCCAGTCCGCGGAAGCCCTAGTAGGAAGGTTCAGCGGGGTGGCAGTGGTAGGTAAAAAAGTTTTCAAAATTTAGCGTTACTCTTTCGAAGGATTTGAACTGTAAATTAAAGTTTAGTTTGTGTCAATAGTGGTTCGAAAAAAGACTGCGTAATTAATTCTGTTGACTATATCAACATTATATTTTCCTCGATTTTCGATTGATCACCTACTTAAGTGTATTTTGTATGCGGTGCGGTGCAGTACATTTGCTACGACAATTTATATACCATAGCTTTAGACAGCGATATAATTCGAAGAAGATCGAATTGTCGACGGGATAAGTGGAAAGGGGAAAAAAGGAGATGAGATGCGATACGATACGATGTGAGGAGATGAGAGGAGTAACATATTTATCTTGAGTCTCGATCACCACCTCGAGATGTAAGAACGGCCCAGTTCACAAGCAACAGCCCTATACCGATCCCTAATATCTCGGCACCATAGCGAGAAGGGGTGGAGAAGGTAGAAGGGAGCATGCCATTGCCTACTTCGCATTCATTATCTCCTACTACTTCACCTTCGCATTCGCCTTCATTGCGGGTACAATTGGAAGGGGTGGAGGGAGAGAGAGAGGGAGTGGGAGTGGAGAGAGATGGTGCCGTCACAGAGTTCCACAACAGAGATACCTTCTTGCCTATAAGCGTCACAGCTCGTCGCATTTGTCCCTGGCCTCGGCTGGGCACTGGGCGTGCTAGTGGGGGCATAGCCACTTCCACTTGGTACAAGTTAAGTGTACAGCGATGTGATTGCTCAATCAGACGTGATAGGTGCCCTTGCTTGAAAATTAGCGATCGCAATCGTGGCATGTCGGAATGGTCATTATTTTCAACGCACATTGTGCCCCACGGATACACTCGAATTCGTGATTGGTTCGAACAAGCTACTGCAAATACGTTTCGAATGCTTGCTTGCCTTTGGCCACATATGCCTGAAGCAGAATTAGCGGTAGCGGTGATGATTCGATCGAGCTGCTCTTGTTCATTCGTACTGGTACTAGTGTTGGTGCTGCGCGACATATCGGAATCTGGGGTGGTGGTAGTAGTGTTAATACAACCGTGATGGTTATACATATCATGAAAAGGGTCCAGGCCTTTCTCGTCCTCACTGTTAGTCCCGTTGCCAATAGAGGAGAGTGGTGGATTAGAGATCTTGCTACTACTATCATCTTCATCACTACCGCTACCACTACCACTACCGCTTCCCAATCTTTCCCACTCTTCATCAGAGCCCATCAAGTCGAAACGCTCGCCAATTCGTTCACACTCTGACGCTGCTAGCGCTGCTGTGCCGGCTACTTCGTGCATTTGGTCGACCTGGGTTTGTAGGTCGACCTGGGTCACAAAAGTCCCATCTCCATCAGTATTCGCACTAATGGTGGTAGGAGGAATAGTATCACATACATCAATACCACAACATGCTATAAGCTCATCAGTGCCCTCGACATTCGTCCCGTTTGTCTTCACCTCTCCTACACCCTTAGATTCATCGCCTAATTCAATCGTATAGGCACAGAGTAGCTCTTGTAGGTCATGGGAGGGAGATGTTTCCACAGGAGAGACTGACGGCTGCCGCTGCTGCTGTTGCTGTTGTTGTTGTGTACGGAAGAAAGGGTGCCCGATGCGTGGATGAAGGCCTAGTAACAATGATGGGTCAACATCAAAATGCTCCTTCTCGTTGGTATTGTTGGTATTGGCATTGTTGGCAGCACGAAGAGGAAGGGGAAGGGGTAGGGTAGTCGCTGGTAAGGCTGTTATGATGCCATCAATGTTCGGCTCTGCAAAGTCGAAAATACTACACGTAGCTGATGAGTTCGATTGGCACAAATGGTTGATTTGAGTTGAGATGTGTAGCAAAAATGCCAGTCTTTCATCCATTATCATACTGTCACTCTTTGCGACTACTGGAATAACAGGAGTTAAACTTACTAATGTAGTAAGAGCAATTTCATCAAGTGCAGTAAGATTATGAGGAGCAATGAAATAGATGAGGGCATGGATACGAGTATCTTTCATGGTCATTGAGGAGTTGGGTGGCTGTAATTGCCCATCCATAGAGGCCCAGCCTTCATGTTGTTGATGTAGGTAATCAACTACATCATCGAGGTCACGAGTATTATCAATGGCCCGATTTGTAGTAGCACGGTAGCAATGCACTTCAACAAGTGCGCCACTATTCTCTGCTACCATCTCGCATGCACCAATCTCTTCGACAAGAGATTCAGGCGAGCTGCGGCTTAAATCCAAGACCGCTTTTGATGACAACAAGAACGGTTCAAGAAGTGATTTCAAAAAGGTGCGCTTTCCCAGTCCGCTTGCACCCATAACCATCAAATTAAGACGTTGAGGTGGAGTGGTAACTATGATCTTCTCCATCATCCTGTATGTGTCTGTTCCAATCTGTTCCGAGTCTCCTCTTCTCTCCTTCTTGAGAAAGAATTCGAATTCCCACCTGGAAAATATGGGTCGCGCGCTCGACGGGCATGATAGATTGTAACCATAATTTAGAGTAATTAAAATTAAGCAAAATGATAAAGTAAAGATCAGCAACTTACTATCATTCACAACAACAACAGCAACAACAATAAAATAGAATATACGAAGTATATAATAATCATCATAACGAAATAAAGCAATTCTCAAGTAATACCTATTTTTCCTTCGTCCTTTGTCTCCCCACTTGCTATCCTTCCATAATGGCCTAGCGTTATTATTATATGCTCAACCACGGTTATCTGTTCGTGTAGCTGCGGGATATAGATCTGATCTCACGATCCAGCATCCAAGGGCATGATATATAAATGGGATTGTTTCTTTTCCCAACGATTCAATGATGATTCATGGATTGCACTAGTTATTGGTCCATAGAACATCTCTCCCATGCTCTAAAAGAAGGCATATCTTTCTGTTTCGCAAGTTCAGAGCGCCTCCACAGATTGTTACTTTGTAGAATACATTGATTATCCCCTCCATCTCCACTTCCGAGGCGACTGAGAGGAAGGCAACCAGCATAGTGATATGCGCCATATCTATATCGGTCCAGCATAGCTAATGCTTCCGCCTCAACCTCGCTAGTGTGTTTTATTGCAGAATATTGCTCTTCAGTCTTGAGTTTGGCCTTTTGAGGCTCCTGAGAAGAGAGCCGGGCGTGAAGTGCCCAAAATTTACTTCTGTTTGAAGAATTTCCATAGTGCAACCCCATTGGCAAAGGATCCGCCATATGGACCTCGACAGACGCAAAATAGCCAAGTTAAAAGAAACCGAACAGCACTAAAAAATATAGCGTCAAAACACCGCAACATAAAATTTTCTATCCTTGCCCATATTTAAGAGGGCATTACGTCAGTTTCAGTCATTTATTTTGTTGTTGATTCTGTTAATTGTTTTTTCATACTCGTGAAGAGCATTTAAATCAAGTCTTGAATAAAATCTCCGCCGAGGTTATAGTTTAATAGAACAAAATGCGCTTCAATTTGGATGGACTCGATGTCTTCTTTCCTTATGACTATCTATACAGTGAGCAGTATAACTACATGCTCGAGTTGAAGCGCGCATTAGATGCAAAGGGACATGCTCTTCTGGAGATGCCTACAGGAACTGGTAAAACAGTTTGTTTGATTAGTTTGATTACGTCATATCAATACGCACATCCTGAAGTAGGCAAATTGATCTATTGCACGCGAACAGTTCCAGAAATGGTGAAATGCATTGATGAAATTAAGCGTGTTATTGATTTCCGTGTTAGTTGCGTTGGGCCTGAAGGTGGCGATATTCTCGCTCTTGCTCTTAGTTCGCGTCGAAATATGTGTGTGCATCCTAAGGTAGTTATGGAGGGAGATCGAGAGAGTGTCGATAGTAAATGCAGAGAGTTGACTGCTAGTTGGGTTAGGAATAAAGAAGGGGTCGGTCGTGATGCTAGTGGTGGTCAAAGTAGAAGTAGAATGAGTAGTAGTGGTAGCAGTAGTAGTAGTAGTAGTAGTAGTAGTAGTAGTAGTAGTGAAAATCCCAACTTGTGCTCCTTCTTTGAAAACTATGATCAACAGAGGGGAAGCGAAATCCCCAAAGGTGTATATAATATAGATGATCTTAAGGATTATGGAAAGGAACGAGGTTGGTGTCCGTATTTTCTAGCTAGATATCTCATTAATCAAGCAAATATCCTTGTTTACAATTATCAATACATGTTAGATCCCAAGGTCTCAAATCTAGTGAGTAAGGAATTGGAAGCAGAGAGTATTGTGGTCTTTGATGAGGCACATAACATTGACAATGTATGTATTGAAGCCCTCAGTGTGACTCTGAATAAGAAAGACCTCATCAGAAGTACTCGTGGTGTTGCTACGCTACAACGTAAAGTTACACAAATGAAAGTAAGTGACCAGGCTAGATTGAAAGCTGAGTATGCCGCGCTTGTTGCTGGTCTTAGCACTGGTATTGGAGGTGTTGGAGTGGGTGTAGGAGGAGGACAGGAGCAGGGGGGTGCGGCTCATACAGATGCTTTGACTGCGAATCCTCTCCTTTCCGACGACGTACTTAATGAAGCTGTTCCTGGTAGCATTCGAAGAGCTGAACATTTTTTGGTATTTTTAAAGAAATTAGTGGAATATTTTAAACGTGTTCTTGATGGAACTAGTGTGGAGAATTTATCTCCATTAGCATTTACACACGTTATTGAGCAGCATACCGCTTTAGAGAGGAAGCCTCTCCGGTTTTGCTATACTCGCCTCAATAGTCTACTGCGTACAATGGAAATTACTACTATGGAAGATTTCGTTGGGCTTCAGGCTGTAGCCAACTTTGCTACACTACTTGGGACTTATTTAGAAGGTTTTGCGGTTATTATTGAACCGCAAGGAAGTGTGGTGAGTGGAGTACAAGAGCCACTCCTGCAGTTATGTTGTCTAGATGCATCCATTGCTATTAAACCTGTCCTCGACCGGTTCCAAAGCGTGGTCATTACTTCTGGAACACTGAGTCCAATCGAACTTTATCCAAAATTGCTTAATTTTCACCCTGTTATTAGCACTTCACTACCTATGTCAATCTTTCGCCGCTGCTTGCTTCCTCTTGTAGTTACGAAAGGATCAGACCATCAGGTCATTTCTTCAGAATTCAATATTCGCAGAGAGGATTATGTCGTTCGTAATTACGGAGCATTGGTGTTGGATACATGTAAATATGTACCTGATGGTGTTTGTGTCTTTTTTACAAGTTATCAATTCATGGAATTTATCGTGCAACGATGGGATGAAATGAACATATTGCAAGAGATAGTAAAGCATAAATTGGTTTTTTTGGAGACAAAAGATGTTGTGGAAACTACCTTGGCGCTTGATAATTATAAACGTGCCTGCGATTGTGGTAGAGGTGCTGTTTTTCTTAGTGTTGCTCGTGGAAAAGTTGCTGAGGGGATTGATTTCGACAAGCATTACGGGCGTTGTGTACTTATCCTTGGTATACCGTATCAATATACGAAAAGCGTAGTTTTGCGAGCCAGATTGACCTTTATGCAGCAAAAATATCAAATTTCACAGAACGACTTCTTGGATTTTGATGCTTTGCGACAAGCAGCACAGTGTGTCGGGCGCGTTATTCGCTCAAAGACTGACTATGGTGTTGTTATTTTAGCTGATCGACGGTATAACCTAGCGAACAAGCGTGCCAAGTTCCCTCCTTGGATCAACCAGTTTGTACGTGATAGTGCTTCTGATAGTAGCTTGAACTGTAGCGTGGATGTTGCGATGGAACAAGTCAAAACTTTTCTCAGACAAATGGGGCAGCCAATTGATAAGGAGGCTTTGCATTCCATTTTATTAGATGCGCAACAGGTTGCGATTCGCACAGGTAGAGCATCCCATGGGCAAGCATTCATGCAACCCATGCGAGAGGGGAGTCATGCTCCGCTCATTGAGTCTCTACCGCTGCCACTTGATTCCCGCGAAGGAGGAGAGGTTGTTGAGATGGATGTTGAATAAAAATTACCATGAAGTACATCGTTATTTAGCAGTTATTAATTTTTACAAGTATCAAAAACTTCAAAAAACTTCGATCATGTACATCAACATTTTTGCATTCGTTTCGTCCATTTAAAATATCGTCTTGTATATAAACAAGAATACAAATAGAAAAAAATAGATTCAATAAGGGGCGAATTTATTTGTAATGCGTACTCGAAGTGTCTGTATACCTTGAGTCGATATAGGGTTAAGGAAGAGTCTATGGACTTAACTAATTAAGGGTGGCTTGCTCTCCTGGGGGAGTATGGGTTGGGTGTGAATGCGTGGCCGGGATGGGCTGTAGATTCCATCTGGTCAGGTGCAGTTTCCGCGCTGTCTCCTGACTGTACCAACTCCTCTCGGTGGAGTCGATAAGTATTTGGGACTGGGGAAGAAGTCTGTTGTTGTTGCTGCTGCGGTCCAGAGGGGGTGGTCGGTGTGGTCGACAAAGATGAAGGGGGTGATGATCTTGGGTGAAAGGGTGAGGTACGAGGCAAATGCTGTCCATATCTGTCACCTTCTTTACCGCCGCGCTGACCGTATCCACGACCAACGGGGCTACTGTGGTAACTCGAAGGTCCGTAGCGTCCCGCTCCACTACCAGCTGGAGCATACACTCCACCTCCACCTCCACCTCCGTATCGCTGTGAGCCATGCATTTCAGGGTATGGTGTACCAAACGCGGGTTGCATTTGACGATGATAGGGCATATGCTCGCCCATTTGCTGGTAGTAAGCATGCTGATATTGCTCCGCATAATGCCAGTTTCCCATACTGTCCATCACGTATGGATAGCCCCCTTCCATTTGCGGATACCGATTACGCCCCTGGTATGCTTGAGTCATGGTAAGTAGTCGAGCCTCATTGTACTCCGTAATCGGAATCGACAGCCCTGATGGTGTCACCATAAATTGAATTTCTTGTAAGTGTGGCGCAGCGGTATCAGTCTTGTCTTTTGTAGCTTCTTCACTATGAGGCTTCACAGGCTCCTGAGCTGAAGTAGCTTGAAATGGCGGAATGGAGCTATTTGGCTGGGGTGGTCGACCTCTGCTTCGATAGCCGCTGCTACCCATGCTGCTGGAACTAGACAAGGACGAGTCAACTTGTTGTCCACCGTAGATCATGCTCTGGTTTCCGTAGGAACTCGATGAATCGAATGCGTACGGAAGGTTAGGAGTCACCACAGGACTTACAATGTAGTTGGTATGGTGGGGAGTGTCAATCCACCCAGACTCAGTAGGGGACATTGTTTGGTGGTGGTCGCCAATTGCGGGAGACATAGCATGCATTCGATGCATTTGCTGCTGCTGGAACTGCTGCTGGAGCTGTTGAACATGCTGCTGCTGTTGTTGCTGTTGTTGGTAAGTATATGATTCTCGGCCTGGGCCAGCTGCACGAGGGTCAGGGTATTGGTATCTCTCTGCTCCTTCTGTTCGCTCAGTCTGTCTGCTACCTCGAGAGGTAGGGAGTATAGGCGTTCGGTAGGATGACCTCCCTTCAGTCCCACGTGATGTGATTATTGGAGTAGAAGGAGGAGGAGCAGTAGTAGTAGCTGCAACGGCTGTAGCAGCTGCAGTAGCACCCCCTAATGCCTTCGCATACGACATGGATTGTCCTCTTTGCAGCTGCGATGGAGCAGCTGCCACAGGTGGGGAAGGTGTGGGCTGCGAAGCCGGCCTTTCAGTAACTGACATTGAACTTTTTGGTTTTGTGGATTGCCGCGGTGAATCAACCGATAATTCATTGATGGTGAGAGGTTCATCTTTACCAAGGACAGGCATTCCGTGTTCTTGTTGCGAGTAAGCCACAGGGTTTCTGGTTAGAAACTCTTTCCTTGTTTTGGTCAAGAAACTCGGGCAGACAATACTGGTCTGTTTGTAAATGTCCATTAAGTCTTGTGCGACAGCCCAATCTCCACGTGGAGGTTGGTCAGTACAAAACATGGCAGAAGATAATGATTGAGTTCCTGCTGGTGAGGGTTTGGGCTCAAGGTGGCCGATGCGAGAGAAATAAAATTCGGGAAATAAACCAAATTTAGTACTTTTAGGTAAGTCGAAATGCACCACATGATTGGCTCGCACACCCAGACCAGCAAGAGTCGCATCAGTCGTAAGAAGCACGTCAACAAGGCCCTTTTCAAACAGTTGGACAGATGAGCTTTCTGTCAGTTGCGCATAGGCTCTGCCCGACATTGATGACCTTTCCGCTGCCATTTCCTCAGCAGCCAAGACGCTCCCCAGATCTGCAGTAACCGAATTGCTTTCTTTGCCTTCTGATTCTGTTCCTGTCCTTAGTTCAGATCCAATTGTTGCTTTCGTTCCTATTTCTACTTCTTCTTCAACTATAGGTTCTGGGCTGGTAGGTTGTGCTAGAATGGGAATACGACTTTGGTCTTTGGTCTTGCTACCAACTATAGCTATCCGATAGAGCCCCAACTTATTCAGTTCATCTTCGATATCGGATAAAGAATGTTTATAGTTCGCGAATATTATGCATTTCGATCGACCTTCTTCATTCGCTTTATGTAGAATATCTTTCAGTAAGTTCATTTGAGTGCTTCTATCATTGGAAAAAGGAAACACTCTTTGCTCGAATGAACCAGTTTTAGGAATTCCATATGACATCGTAATTTGTGTGCTATTGTCAGCTCGGTGGAGACCTTTCACATCACGAAACAGTTCTTTTAGTTGGGATTCGGACGATAGAGTGACAATTTGGCGTTGAGAAACAGGAGGTTTAGGAATATCTGGGTGATTGAGAATCGTATCCAATCTTTCTGCATGCCCTAGATGAAACAGTCGATCTGCTTGATGTAACACCACTAAAGACGTATGATGGAAATCAATAAAACCATTTTCTAGTGAATCCATTAATTTGGTTGGAGTGCAAACAAGTATATGACAGCGCCTACGAATATGTTTAAACTGTTTCTCTTTGTCCTTCGAAGAAGTATTCAGAACAGCACACTTCACTTTAGTATTGAAGCAGATACGCATACAATCAAGCCATATTTCCCGTGCAGAGTCTTTCGTTGGTGATATTATCAAACAAATTGGCTTTGCTGGTATGATGTTCTTTACCACTCCCTCTCGGTCAGTTCTTTTGGGACTAGATGACAAGTGAGAAGAAGGAGTTTCTTTATGGAGTTCGAAAGGCATAGGCAAATTCTCATCATCTCTCTTCTTCTTTGCTTCTGAATCCTTAGAATGAGTAGTGGTGGTGACTGGGGTAGCTACTGAGTCTGGAGAAGTCTTGTTTTCAGATAGAGTAGATGATGACCAGGTCGCTGAAACATCTCCGTCAGATGAGCGTGTCCCAGGTGTCACTTCAGAGATGTCATCAACAAGACTTCGATCATGCTCAGACTTTGGAGGGATGGGGGTTGACTCTGCTGATTGAAGGACAGATTCGTCAAAACTTCTATCTTTATCATTGTAAGGGGTTAGTTGAATTGATGGAAACGACTGGAGAAGAGTCCCAGTTGAATCATCAAAGCCTTTTCCCACATGACTTTGACTGTACGAAGATTCCGTTGTCGTTTCAGCTGATTGGGGTACATTAACAGGAGTTTGTAAAAGTGTGCGTGATAACTCAATGCCTCCTTCTCTTCTGCGACTTAGACTTGTAGGAGATACCCCAGAACTACCAGCATATTCTTCCGCATGATCTCCACCTCGTCCTGGAGTACTTGATGGTGTTGTTGCCTCTGAAAAGCAATGTACACCATGAAGATACTCACTATCGTCAAGAGTAGAAATAAGCTTATCTATTTTTGAAGCAAAGCCAAGAATAATCGATCGTTTATACTTTTCACAATCCGTCGATGTCAAATGTAAGTCATTACCATAATGCAGAACAGTCAGTGACATTTTCTCAACCTTCTCCAGCTGATGCCCTTCTTCGTGTAATCTTAAAAAGTTATCAACCATTTGCCTTGGAACAATATCTTGGGCTTCAGCCTCTTCCAGGGACTGTAAGCAGTTGGTAATGGAAGGAATTGCCTTTATGATCCTTGGAACAATGGAGTCTTGGGCACGTGGTGAAAGTAGTATATTGAAGAGAAACTCTTTATCCTTGTAATCTGGAATCTTGTGGTATTGGAAAGATAACTTTGAGTCGCCGCTTTTCGGTGTCGAATCATCCATCCTTCCCGTCTCTTAAAGGTCCTCCTCCTTTAAAGCCAAATTTTCAAAAGCGAATTTCATTCGCGGGTCGTGCAGAAGCTGAGACATGAATGGCTCAGGAGAAAAATAAACCTATTTTACCGTAATAAATATACGCATATAATATAAATTGTCTAATATAAAGTAAACCCTATAAACCTAGCCTTTTCTCGCATTGGGCTACAATAGCATCGTCAGACACTGCAGGGTGAGTCGAGCTATATGATGGAATGATAGCAGTACCTCTTTTGAAATCTTTCTCACAGCTAGCGCGAACAGCATCATAGTGTTGTCTCTCTGAGCGCTGATGAAGTGCTACAATATGTGCCCTCAATGCTTCTACAGAATGCAGAAATGCAGGAGTTTCATCTGCTCGGTCAGACCTGAGAAGACCATACGCTGTTATATAAATTGCAATATTCAATTCCAACTCTCTCCAAATTAATTCAGTAGTTGGGAAATGCGAATATAACTCCAAATCGGCCTTAAGTAATAATTCTATACAAGACAACCGTTGTGCTGGTACAACAGCTGGAATAAACTCGGAAATAAGAATTTCAACAATTGAAAGTAAAGACCGAAAACTATCAGGTCGACCATGCGGCACTAACTCTGGACTCGCATCACTCCTTCTATTCGCAAGTGCAAGCACTCTTTCCATGATTTGTACACTAGATGTCTCAGTAGGTAGCACTTCCTCTCCATCGTCCTTCTCATACTCTGCTTCAAGCGTAGGGATTGACAGCTGGTCTCTAAGTGCTGATAGTAGAACCCCGTGTGCCCATTTTTGGACGTATCGTTGGTATGCCTCAATCCCTTCAAGTCTGTCAGACTCGAAGAGGATACCTTTGCCTAACCCTTTCATATCCTTTTCCGTATATACCATTTTTTGAGTCTTTGCCTCCTCCTCCTCCTCCTCCTCCTCCTCCTTGCAATCAGATGAAGCATCTCCCATATCGCCTTGCAGAATACATACACGCGTCATCATAAGTAGAATTGTCGATACACGAATGACGGGGAATTTTGTATTATGCTCCTTAGCCTTTCCTCTCGATACAAACTTCGATTCAGAACGTTCTAGTAGATATGGGTTACCGTAGAGTACCCATGCTGGTTTGATTTTATTCAAAGCTGGCGACAGCTGTAGCGCAGCATCAATTGGGGTATCAGTAGTACAAATCAAAGAGAAAGGAAATGTCACCTTTTGCGGTAGCAGTGACGTTCCAGCTGCCACTATTGAGTATGGCGATTCAAACAAATTTAGTGGATACTTTACAGTCACGCCTAATCCGAAAAAGACGCCTTCGCCGATATGGCTTTCCTGATCGGGAAGTCTTCCCGTATGATTAGCACCTACCATACTACCGTACGCCATATTTCCCCTTCCGAGCGGCCACAAAGCGCCAATCAGCAGACTTTGATGATGGAAACCAACCATACTTCCCAATAAGGAATGGTGGCATTCCCCACCGCTGATGCTAGCATCAGGCCCTATAATGGAGCTTGACACCCTTGCGTGAAGGGAGATAGAGGCGTGCTCCATTACTATACAACCTTGGACGTGGCACCCATCTGTTACACGACTGTCACGCTGGAGGATGCACTTTGAAACAAAACTACCTTGCACGAATGGGGCTTTCGAGGAACTTATACCTGTTGGTTGAGTAGAGCGAGCTTTGGAAGGGCTGACACCTGACGGCTGAGACGAACGGGACGATGTTGAAGAACTATCCGAGCAAATAAATGTGTATGATACTGTAGATGCAATCACTGTACTACTAGCGCCAATCCAACTACTAACAACTTCATCACATCGTAGTAGAGTAGCTCCTTCATAGATTACTACCATATCAGCGTCGCAAAAGGCTATTTGGTTGGAAGAGGGGTAAGATAATGCATGAAGACATAGAGAAGCAAAATTCGAATTCCAGGAACATTCTACAACTCGACCCCCAGTCTCTGGCCCAACTTCAATTGCCATGGGTGATATGAGACATTCGCTTCCTGTACCGTAAATCCGACCGCATTGTGCCACTACAGCTCCACTCCTGATAAATGTATGAGCCATATAAACAACATCCCTAACACTTACAGTATCAGTCTCAATTACTACTCCGTCACCAAAGGTAGATCTATAGAGCCCACATATCACAACACCCAATTCATCATGCTGTTTAATTTGCACCCCATGTGGATATGCAGGAATTGTAACTCTCCCAGAAAAGCAGCAGTCTCGGATAGGTTCATCACTGCTGTTAGTAGCTACCAATGGATCGCTTGATGATACAAAGACTAAACTCCAATCAGATGAGACGCATTTGCACTTTTTCAAAAAGGAAATCTCACTTTTCGTTAGAGGACGGGGTGACATCACGGATATAACGTCTAAAAAGTCTCACTAATGGGAAACTGAACTTTAACTACTATTAAAGGGATAATTTCAATTTTGAAAAGCCCTCCGAAAATGAAAAAAAGCAGGCTGTTTGCAGCTCGTTTTTATCGCCATACACCTGATTCTACAGTATATTATGCTTGGTGAAGAGCGTCCTAATGGATTCTTATCAAAGTTTCTTGGTAATCGTAGTGATAATGGAGTCAGTTTCAATACTGTAAACAAGAGCGTTCTTCTAACAGTGATTTGGACTTTGTTTTCTCTTAGCATCATTTATTTCGGCTACAAGCATTGTGCATGGAACTCATATAGCTATACTCTCACATGTGATACTAATCAATGCATTCATTCGATTGAGACTTTCGATATTTCTTATGAGAAGGAATATAGTCGATCTAGCATTAAACGCGCCGAAATAGT